>Ga0302319_10000359_pt1 | contig 101753 bp, 63 predicted proteins | sample Bog_T0_2_FD_203319 | JGI IMG/M metagenome (GOLD analysis project Ga0302319, IMG submission 203319) | Peat permafrost microbial communities from Stordalen Mire near Abisko, Sweden - Bog_T0_2 | ecosystem: Environmental > Terrestrial > Soil > Wetlands > Peat | place: Sweden: Abisko, Stordalen... | reverse complement strand
CGCCGACAAAGAAGTGGCTGCCCGGCGTGGTGGGGAAGTCCGCACCAGCCGGCGAAATCGCGCCGGCGCCGATCGAGGAAACGGTCGTCGAGCGGACCGCGGTCAAAAAGTCGTCGCTGCGGCCCGACTTGACCGCGCCCTACGTCGCGCCGGAAACGGAGTTGGAACGGACGATGGCGCGATTGTGGTGCGAGGCTCTCCGCATCGATCGCGTCGGCATCCACGACAACTTCTTCGAGCTTGGCGGCGATTCGCTGCAAGCGACCATGCTGCTCAATCGGTTGCGGGAATACCTGGGTGAAGCCCTTTCCGGATACGTATTGTTCCAACTGCAAACGGTCCGCGATTTGACGGCCTATCTCGAAGCGCATTATCCCGACGCCATACGGCGGCCGTTTGCCGATGCACCGCCGGCCGCAGGCGTCGCTGCGGCCGCTCATCTTCCCGCCACGGTCGGTTCCGGCGAGCCGCGCGGCGGCGCCGAGGGAAGCGATGATGCGCCGGCCGGGTCTATTCCGCGTCTAGCCCGAGATGATCAAGCGGAACAATTGCTCGCGCGCTTGGACGATCTTAGCGACGACGAAGTGGAGGCCCTCCTGGGCCAGGCGGCCGGCGGCGACGAGGTGACCCGTGAGTAGCACGCTGAATGTTCCGTCCGACCTTTCCCCGCCGGAACGCCGCCGCCAATTGGAGGCGCTGTTGCGGAAAAAAGCCCAACGCTCGCGGAGTTTTCCGCTGTCGTTTGCGCAGCAGCGGTTGTGGTTGTTGGAACAGCTTGACCCCGGCAATCCGGTCTACAATATTCCCATGGCGTTGCGGCTGTACGGGGCGGTGGACGTCGAGGTCCTCAACCGCACGCTCAACGCCGTGGCCGCCCGTCACGAAACGCTGCGGACCCGAATCGCGGTGATCGACGACCAGCCGGCGCAAGTCGTCGAACCCGTTACGCCGCAGAAGCTGGCGATGGTCGATCTGCAAGACGTCGATTCAGAGCAGCGCGAAGCGGAAGCTCTCGCCCGGGCCACTGCGGAAGCTCGCCGGCCGTTCCGCTTGGATGAGGGGCCCTTGTGGCGGGCGGTGCTGTTGCGGCTGTCTCCCACCGAGCACATTTTGACGGTGGTCGTGCACCACGCCATCTGCGACGATTGGTCGATGGGGGTCCTGTTCTACGAACTGGCCGAGCTTTATCGGGCGTTTTCCGCCGCCCAGCCCTCGCCGCTGCCGGATCTGCCGATCCAGTACGCCGATTACGCCGTCTGGCAGCGCGGGCAATTGCAAGGCGAAACCCTGGAGCGGCTGCTGGATTACTGGCGGCGGCGGTTGCAGGGCCTTGCGAACTTGGAACTGCCCAGCGATCGTCCGCGCCCGTTGCACGTGGTGTATGCCGGGGCGACGATCAGCCGGGTATTTCCCGCCGCGTTGGCTAACCAGTTGAAGGAGCTGGGCCGGCGCGAAGGGGCCACGCTTTACATGACCCTGCTGGCGGCCTTCCAGGTGCTGCTGTATCGTTACAGCGGTCAGGAGGATTTCGCGGTCGGCTCGCCGATCGCCGCACGCGTTCGCAAAGATACCGAAGGCCTGATCGGCTTCCTCGCCAACACGCTGGTGATGCGCGCAGACATGGGCGGAAACCCCGCCTTTCGCGAGGTGCTTCGCCGCGTCCGGCAAACCGCGCTGGAAGCCTATCAGCACCAGGAAATGCCCTTCGAGCAGTTGGTCGGGGCCATCAACCCGCCGCGGGACACCAGCCGCCATCCCCTGTTTCAGAATCTCTTCACGCTGCAAACCGCGCCCTGGCCGAACGTGCGTCTGGCGAACCTCACTCTCGCGCACGTTCCGTTGGACAGCGGGACCGCGAAGTTCGATCTGTGGCTGTCGATGCGCGAAACCGAGGCCGGCTTGGCGGCCGACGTGGAGTACAACGTCGAGTTGTTCGACGCCTCGACCATCGAACGCATGCTGGGGCACCTGGCAATGCTGCTCCAGGCGATCGTGGCCGACCCCGATCGCCCGATCGCCCGGCTGCCGCTGTTGACCGAAGCCGAGCAGCGGCAAATCCTTGTGGAGTGGAACGACACGGCCAAGGACTACCAAAGCAGCGATTGCCTGCATCAACTCGTCGAGGCGCAGGCCGCGCGCACTCCCGAGGCGGTCGCGGTGGTGTTCGAAGGGCAGCCGCTCACCTTCGACGGGTTGAACCGGAAGGCCAATCAACTGGCGCGCTATCTGGCCCGATACGGCGTGGGACCGGATACGCCCGTCGGCATATGTCTGGAGCGTTCGGTGGAGTTGGTCGCGAGCCTGTTGGCGATCCTCAAGGCCGGCGGAGCTTACCTGCCGCTCGATCCCGACTATCCACCCGAGCGTCTGGGCTTCATGCTTCGCGACAGTCGCCCGGCGGTCGTGCTCACCACCCGGGCCTTGGGGGCGCGCCTGCCTGCGGACGAGGTTTCGCTGGTTTCCCTGGAGGAAGTCGCCGAGGACGTCGCCCGAGAGGATAGCGCGAATCTCCCGCTGCGCAACCGCTTGGATGACGTTGCCTACGTGATCTACACGTCCGGCTCGACGGGAAAGCCGAAAGGCGTGCGCAACACGCACCGCGGCATCTGCAATCGGCTGCTGTGGATGCAGGATGCCTACCGTTTGACGCCCGACGACCGGGTGCTGCAGAAGACTCCGTTCAGCTTCGATGTTTCCGTATGGGAATTCTTCTGGCCGCTTTTGACGGGGGCCCGTCTGGTCGTGGCCCGGCCGGGAGGCCACAAGGATCCGCGCTACCTCGCCCGCCTGATTGTTGAACAACAAATCACCACGCTGCATTTCGTGCCCTCGATGCTGGCCGTGTTTCTCGAGGACGAGGAAGCCGGCGGGTGCCGCAGCCTGCGGCAGGTGATGTGCAGCGGCGAAGCGCTGCCCTACGACGTCCAACAGCGGTTCTTCTCGTGCCTCGACGCCGAGTTGCACAATCTCTATGGCCCGACCGAGGCGGCAGTGGATGTGACCTACTGGCACTGCCGCCCCAACGAGGCGCGGATCGTGCCCATCGGCAAGCCCATCGCCAACATGCAATGTTACATCCTCGACTCGCACCGGAACGTGGTTCCGGTGGGATGCCCGGGCGAATTGCATTTGGGCGGAGTGGGGCTGGCGCGCGATTACCTCAACCGGCCGGAACTGACAGCGGAGAAGTTCGTCGCGCACCCCTTTTCGTCGCATCCCGACGCCCGGCTGTACCGCACCGGCGACCTCTGCCGCTGGCTCCCCGACGGCAACATCGAGTTCCTGGGGCGGCTCGACTTCCAGGTCAAAGTCCGCGGCGTCCGCATCGAGTTGGGCGAGATCGAGGACGCGTTGAGCAGACATCCCGCCGTGCGGCAAGCGGTCGTGACGGCCTGGGACGATGGCTCCGGCGACAAGAAGTTGATTGCCTACTGGGTGGCGCGCGATGCGGGCACGGCGGAAGCCGGCCAACTACGGGAGTTTTTGCAAGCATCGCTGCCGGAAGCCATGATTCCCGCCGTCTTCATGCGGTTGGAAACCGTCCCGCTCAACGCCAACGGCAAGGTCGACCGCAAGGCATTGCCGCGCCCCGACCGCCAGCCCGATTCCCCTTGCCCCTATGTTCCGCCGCGGACCCCGGACGAAGAGCAGTTGGCCGACATCTGGAGCGAAGTGCTCCGCGTCGACCGCGTGGGAATTCACGATAATTTCTTCGCCCTCGGCGGTCATTCGCTGCGGGCGGCCCAAGTGGTGTCGCGGATCGCCCGCCGCATGGACGTCGAATTGCCGCTGCGCGACATGTTCCAGACGCCGACGGTCGCGGAGTTGGCCGAGCGCATTGCTCTTGCCCGCACGCACGGAACGGTGTCGCGGCGGGGCCACATCCCCGTCGTTCCGCGGGACGGCCCGCTGCCGCTTTCGTTCACCCAGGAAGCGCTGTGGTTTCTCGACCAATTGGACCGCGGTCGACCGACCTACACCGTCTATCCCACGCTGCGTCTGAAGGGTCCGCTGGACGTGGCGGTCATCGAGCGGGCTTTCAACGAGATCCTCCGCCGGCACGAGGCCCTGCGGACACGCTTTCCGGAAGTCGACGGCCGGCCCGTCCAGATCATCGACCCCCCGGCGTTCCGGCCGCTGACGGTCGTGGACCTCAGTGGTCTTCCCGAGGAGGAGCGGCAAGTCGCCGTGACGCAACGCTTGCTCGAAGAGACGCTGCGTCCCGTCGACCTGCAAGTCGGCCCGCTGCTGCGGGTGATGCTGTTGAAGCTGTCGGCCAACGAACACATGCTCCTTTCCGCGGCCCACCACATCGTCTTCGACGGTTGGACGTTGGGCATCCTCAGCCGGGAGCTCACCGCGCTCTACGCGGCGTTTCGCGGCGGGCGACCTTCGCCCTTGCCCGACCTGACGATCCAATACGCCGATTTCGCGGCCTGGCAGCGGCAATACCTCCAGGGCGAAACGCTGGATCGGCTGCGGAGCTATTGGGTCGAGCAGCTCGCTGGCCTGCCGACGTTGGATCTGCCCCTCGATCTGCCGCGGCCGGCCGTCCGCACCTCGACGGGCGAGCAGGTGCAGTGCCAAGTTTCGCCGCAGCTCAGCGCCGCCGTGCGCGCATTCTGCCGCCGCGAGGGAATCACGCCCTTCATGGCCTTGTTGGCCGTGTTTCAGGTCCTCTTGCAGCGCTATACCGGACAGGACGACTTCGCCATCGGCTCGCCGGTGGCCAATCGCATGCACCCGGAAACCGAACCGATCGTGGGTTATTTCATCAATATGCTCGTGTTGCGCGCGGACCTCTCCGGCGACCCGAGTTTCCACGATCTCGCCGCGCGCGTGCGCCATACCGCGCTGACGGCGTTCGAGCACCAGGAACTAACCCTCGACCGCGTTGTGGAGGCCGTCAAATCGCCCCGCGACCCCAGCCGGCATCCGCTGTTCGCGGCAATGTTCGTGCTGCAGAACAACGATCCGCCGTCCCTGGAACAGCTCGGGCTGGAAATCGAGTGGCCCGAGGACGACCCGGCGCGGCGCTCGGCGCTGTTCGAGCTGAACCTGGCCCTTTGGGAAACGGAACAAGGATTCAGCGGCACGCTGAACTTCAACAGCGATCTGTTCCGCATCGACACCGTCGAGCGGATGACGGCGCATTTTCTGCGGCTCTTGGAGCAGGTTATCGCCGCTCCCGAACGCCCGCTTTCGGCCGTGCCGCTGATATCCGAGGAGGAGCGGCGGAAACTGCTCGTCGAGTGGAACCGGCCCGGCGGCGAGCCTTCCTGCGGCGATTGCGTCCACGAGTTGTTCGCGGCCCAAGTCGCGCGGACGCCCGACGCGGTGGCCCTCGTCGACGGCCCGCGGCAATGGAGCTACGCGGAACTGGATCAGTCCGCGAACCAACTGGCGCACTACCTGCAAGCGCGGGGCGTGGGGCCCGAAGCGGTCGTCGCCGTCCGCCTGCCGCGTTCGGCGGAGTGGGTGGTGGCGTTGTTGGGCGTGTTGAAGGCGGGGGGCGCTTACCTGCCCCTCGACCCGGCGCTGCCCCCCGAACGCTTGCGATTCATACTGGAGGACGCGCGGGTCGAGGTCCTGGTCACCGGGCAGGATTTCCAGGGCGATCTGCCCGAGGGTCTGCCACACGTGATCCGTTTGGATGCCGATCAGGCGGCGATTGCCGGGTGCCCCGCCGATCGACCGGCATGCGCGGTTGCCGGCGGTCATCTAGCTTACCTCATCTACACGTCCGGTTCCACCGGCCGCCCTAAAGGCGTGATGATCGAGCAGCGGGCCTTGGCGAACTACAGCCAGGCCGCGGCGGCGGAGTACGGCATCGCCGCGGGGGAGCGCGTGCTGCAATTCGCTTCGGGCAGTTTCGACGCCCACGTCGAGGAAGTGTATCCTTGTCTCACCCGCGGCGGCACGCTGCTGCTGCGCAGCGACGAAATGCTCGACTGCAAGCGATTCCTCGAGCTTTGCCACGAATGGCATCTGACGTTCGTGACGTTGCCGACCGCGTTCTGGCACGAATTGGTTGCGGCGATCGACGCCGAGGGTCTCGCAGTGCCCGCCGCATTGCGAATGGTGGTGATCGGCGGCGAGCGCGCCGCGCCGGAGCGCGTGGCCGCCTGGTTCCGCTGCGTGGGCAGCCGCGTGCGCCTGCTGAATACCTACGGTCCCACGGAGACGACCGTCGTCGCCACCGCGGCCGAACTCAGCGGAGCCGACGGCCGCGTCGAGCGCGTGCCGATCGGGCGACCCTTGGCCAACACGCGCGTTTACGTGCTCGACCGGCACGCGCAGCCCGTCCCCATCGGTGCGCGGGGGGAACTCTACGTCGGCGGCCGCAGCGTCGCCCGCGGATACTGGAATCGTCCCGAGCTCTCGGCCCTGGCCTTCCTGCCGGATCCTTACGGCGAAGAGCCCGGCGCGCGGATGTACAAGACGGGCGACGTGGTCCGCTGGCGCCCCGACGGCCGGCTGGAGTTCGTCGGCCGCACCGATCAGCAGGTGAAAATCCGCGGTTTTCGCGTCGAGCCGGCCGAAGTCGAACAGATCCTCCGCGAGCACCCCATGCTCGACGAGGCGGTGGTGGTCGCGGTGGAGCACGCGCCGGGCGAACCGCGGCTGGTGGCCTACGTGGTCGGGCACGACGCCGCGCCGCCGACCGCCGCCGAGATGCGGCGGTTCCTCGCCCAACGCCTTCCCGCCTTCATGATTCCCGCCACCTGGATGGTGTTGGATGCGCTGCCCACGATGGTCAGCGGCAAGGTCGATCTCCAGGCCTTGCCCAAGCCGAACTGGGAACATTCGTCGCGCGAGGGGGAGTTCGTCGCGCCGCGCACGGCCACCGAGCGGCAGCTTGCCGCGCTGTGGGCCGACATGTTGTCGCACGGCGAACCGATCGGTATCGACGATAATTTCTTCGACCTGGGCGGCCAGTCCCTGCTGGCCATCCGCTTGATGTCGAAAATCCGCGAGACGTTCTCCGTGGACCTGCCCATGGTCGCCCTCTTCACGGCGCCGCGATTGGCGGATCTGGCCGAGCGGATCCTGGCCCTCCAGGCCTCCGGACCCGTGGCCAAGGCGCCGCCGATCCTCCCCGCGCTGCGCCGCGGTCCGGTGCCGCTGTCGCTCAACCAGGAGGCATTCTGGGTGCCGTACCTGCTATACCCGGGCGTGCCTCTTTACTATCTCCACGCGGCGCTGCCGGTGTGGGGGGATCTCAACGTCGACGTGTTGCGGCAGACCATCGAAGAAGTGGTGCGGCGTCACGAGGCGCTGCGCACGAGCTTCGCCGTGGCCGAGGACGGCCGGCCCGTGCAGGTCATCGCTCCCGAACTGCGGCTGGAGTTGCCGGTGGAAGACCTTCCGGTGGACCACCGCGACGAGCTGATTCACAGCCTGTCGCAGGCCCAGGCGTCGGAAGTGTTCGATCTCTGCAAGGGACCGCTGTTTCGAATCCGCTTGTTGCGATTCGGCCCGACCGACCACGTATTGCTGGTGACGGTGCACCACATCATCGGCGACGGCTGGTCGGTGCAAGTGCTGGCCGGGGAGGTACTGCAGCTCTACGACGCTTTTTCCTCGGGCCGCCCTTCGCCGCTGCCCGCCTTGCCGATTCAATATGCCGATTACGCTCTCTGGCAGCGCGAGTATCTGCAAGGCGAAGTGCTGGACGCGCTGATGGGTTATTGGCGCGAGAAATTGGCCGGCGTGGCCAGCCCGGCGCTCCCCGCCGACCGGCCTTGGCGGGCCGAGGCCAGCCACCTCCGCAGCGAGCGAACGTTCCGCGTTTCCGCGGAAACCCGGGCCCGCCTGGAACGCATTTGCCGCTCCGAAAAGGTGACGATGTTCATGCTCCTGCTCACAGCCTATCAGGTTTTGCTGCAGCGCTACGGCGGATCGGACGACGTGGCCGTCGCGGTTCCCGTGGCAAATCGAAACCGTCGCGAAACGCAGGGATTGATCGGGCTGTTCATCAACACGCTCGTTCTGCGCAGCGATTTTCGCGGGGATTGCTCGTTCCGCGAAGCGCTCGTCCGCGTGCGGCAAACGGTTCTGGAAGGTCTCGATCATCAGGACCTGCCGATCGAGATGATGATTCGCGAGCTGCATCTGGATGATCAACCGTTGCGGTTCCCCCTGACGCACGTGTTCTTCAACTACCATCAGCCGGTCAGCACCGAGCGGGTCTCCTGGCGCTACCCGGTGGAATTGGGATACCGGCCCACCGACATGAATCCCCCGTTGACGCGGTTCGATTTGGAACTGACGTTTACCGAAGTGAGCCATGGTTTGGATGGGGTGCTGCAATACGATTCGACCCTCTTCGACCCGCAAACCATCGAGCGGATCGAGGGACATTTGCAGCGGCTCTTGGAGGCCGTCACCGCCGATCCCGACCAGCGGCTGTCGCAACTGCCGCTGGTGGGCGATGGCGAGCGTCGGCAAGTGCTGGTCGAGTGGAACCGGACCGGCGCGGGCGAGGTGCCCCAAGTCTGCGCTTCGCAGTTGATCGAAGCCCAGGTGGCCCGCACTCCCGACGCTCCCGCCGTCGTTTGGGGCGAAGCAGTGCTCACCTATCGGGAACTGGACGCCCGCGCCAACCGGCTGGCACGCTATTTGCAAAGCCTGGGGGTGCGACCGGGCGAGCGCGTGGGAATCCACCTGGAGCGCTCCGCCGGCATGCTCGTGGCCTTGCTGGCGGTTCTCAAGGCCGGGGCAGCCTACGTGCCGCTGGACCTGGCTTATCCGCGTCAACGATTGGCGCAGATGATCGACGATAGCGAGCTCCGCCTGGTGTTGAGCGAGTCGTCGCTGCGGGACGCGCTGCCGGCGGAAGGCGTTCCGGTGGTCCTGCTGGACGCGCTCGCGGAGCAGTTTGACCGTCAGTCGGGCGAGCCGCTCGCCCCTTGTGCCGGCGGCGACGATTTGGCATACATCCTTTACACTTCAGGCTCGACCGGCGCGCCCAAGGGCGTGATGATTCCGCACCGCAGCTTGGTGAACTTCCTCACCGCGCCCGACGTTGCGCGGATGGTGCGCTCCGGCGACACGGTGCTGGCCACGGCGACAATCTCCTTCGACATCTCGATCACGGAGCTGTTCCTGCCCTTGACGGTCGGCGCCGCGGTGCTGATCGTGCCGCGGGAAATCGTACGGGAGGGGGCCCGCCTGGCCGAACTGATGCGGCGGCATCGCGTAAACGTGATCCAGGCCACTCCCTCGACATACCGCATGCTGTTGGGTTCCGGCTGGCAGCCCGCCGCGGATCTGACGATCATTAGCGGTGGCGAAGTGTTGGACGATGATCTGGCGCGGCGGCTTTTGACCGCCGGCGGCCGCCTCTGGAATAGCTACGGGCCGACCGAGACCACGGTCTGGTGTGTGATGCACATGGTCACATCGCCCCAAGGAAACATTCCCATCGGCCGGCCCATCGCCAACATCCAGCTCTACGTCATGGACGCCCACGGATCGCCGGCGCCGATTGGCGTGGCCGGAGAACTTTGGGTGGGCGGAGCCGGTTTGGCGCGCGGTTACTGGGGGCGGCCGGAGTTGACCGCCCAGCGCTTCGTGCCCAATCCGCTCGACAGCGGTTCCAGTGCCCCGCTTTACCGCACCGGCGACCTGGTGCGCTGGCTGCCCGACGGCAACCTGGAATTCCTCGGCCGCGTCGACGGCCAGGTGAAGATCCGCGGCAACCGGGTGGAGTTGGGAGAGATCGAGGCCGCGCTGCGCACCCATCCGTTGGTCCATCAGGCGGCGGCCGCGCTGCGCGAGGCGGCGCCCGGCGAGCATCGTTTGACGGCTTACGTCGTGGCCGAACAGCGGCAGACCATTCCCGTGGATGAGCTGCGGTGGTTCCTGCGGCAGACGCTTCCGGAGTTCATGATCCCGGCCGCTTTCGTGTTTCTCGACGCGCTGCCCATGACGGCAAGCGGAAAGTTGGACCGCCGCGCTTTGCCCGCGCCCGCCGCCGTTCGGCCCGAAGTGGCAACGGCTTTCGTCGCGCCGCAGGACGAAACCCAGCGGCAATTGGCGGAACTCTGGGAGGAGCTTCTTGCGGTGCACCCGGTGGGTTCAGAGGATTCTTTCTTCGATCTCGGCGGCCATTCCTTGCTGGCGGCGCAACTGGTGTGGCGGATCAACGCTCGTTTCGCGTCCGCCCTGTCCGTGGCGGATCTGTACCTCCATCCGACCATTGCCGCGTTGGTCCCGCTGCTTCTACCCGCGGCCGACCGGCGTGGCGACGACGAGCCCCCGAGCGCCGAAAGGACCTCCCAATTCGCAAGCCGCGGTGAAGAAATCGAGGCGGACCAGAAGGTCACGCCGCCGCATGCTTCGCCCGGTCGGACTGCCAAACCGTCGCTGGTGACGCTGCGGGCGGGCGGCTCGGCGCGCCCGCTGTTCTGCATTCACGGTCTGGGCGGCCACGTCGCCGCGCTGGTGCCGTTGGCGCGGCAACTGGCCGCCGGCCGGCCGGTCTTCGGACTCCAGGCGCAAGGCTTGGCGGCCGGCGCGGAGCCGCACGACCGCATCGAGGCCATGGCCGAGTTCTACTTCCGCGAAATTCGTGCCCTTCAGGCCCATGGTCCCTACCACCTGGCTGGCTGGTCGCTGGGGGGCCTGGTCGCGTTGGAACTGGCGCAACAAATCCATGCGGCGGGCGAGGAAACGGGCCTGCTAGCCATGCTCGACAGCGAATTCCTGGCGACCGTCGGCGTTGCGTCGGATGGGGATGAGCGGTTGCTGCTCGAGTGGCTCGCGCGGCATTTGGGCCTCTCGCCCGCGGCACTCCATAAGCTGCCGCCGGAGTTGCAGCAGCGGCGGATCGCCGAAAAAGCGGAATCGTTGGGAATCGCGGCCGGCGAGATCCAGCGGCTCGCGGCAACCTGCAAGGCGCATTTGGCTGCCGGCCGCCGCTATCGTCCGCGGCCCTACCCTGGCCCCGCCGTGTTGTTTCGCGCCGGCAACGGCCGCGGCCGCCTCGATGGGCGATGGAAAACGCAATTCCCCGCGCTCGAGGTCCAGTGGGTTGCCGGCAATCACTATTCGATGTTGCAGAAGCCGCACGTGGACGAGCTGGCCGCCGGCCTGGATCGCTATCTGGCGCGCCTGGAGTAGTAAGGGTTCACCACCGTGCTTTTCGCATGACCGAATCCCATCCGCAAGCGAAGGCGAGAACTCGTGCGGCGCAAATCGGCACGGAGGTGCTGGCCTCGAAGGGAACAGTGCCTGGACCAAGCAGCCAGAGCTGCGGCACCGCGGGCAATATGGCCAGGTCGTTCAAATTGGCCGCGCCGGTTTCCAAGGCGGCAATACGCCGTACTCGCGCGTATAGCCGGCGTTGGCGCCGACTTCGTCGAAGGCCCAGGGGAACATGCCGACGATGATGCCGTCGCTCGGCTTCAGGCGGGTCAAAGCGTAGCGGAAGGCCCGCCTCACCACGTCCTGATTCGTGCACTGCCGCCCGGCGGCGAGAATCTTGAATCCAAAGCAAGGCTGACTGACCTGGCGCGCCACGGCCGTCATCGCATCCGGATCGCCGCGCAAGAAAGAATGATGTGGGTCGACCAACAGCGGGGCGTTTTCGCCTTCCTCCTTCTTGCCGGCCATTTCGGCCAGCCGCTTCCGGGTGACGAAATAGAAGCACGTCATGAAGTAGTCGACTTCCCAGCCCTCGTCGGCCATGCGCTTGATGTTGTCGGGATTGTGGGCCGACACGCCGGCCAACAGCCCCAGATCGTGCACCGCCTTAACGTAGTCGTGGACCTCCTGGGCCTTGCCCTGGGCGAACTTTATGTCGGTCACGCCGCCATGATGCGCGACGGCCGCCGGCCGCGTCTCACGCACGAACTCGGTCAGCTTTTCGCGACCGGACTCCAAGGCCAAGAAGAGCATCTTCGAACCCCGCCGGCGGGCCTCGTGCAGAGTGATTCGCGCACGGGGTGAATCGGAGAATTGATGGGCCGTGACACCCGCTCGCTCGCAATCCAAGAGGAACTCGACCGACCGGGGCGGCTCGAACCACTGCTTCATGTGCTGGTCTACGTGCGGGCCGAGATAGGAATAGCCGTTGATCGGGTTGGCGCCCACTAGCAGCCGGCTGATCTGGTACTTGCCCAATTTGATCGAAGGGAGCGGCTCGGCCTGCGGACGGGGTTCCTTCCGATCCAGCGGCGAGAGCGGTGCACCCGCCGCATCGGCTCCCATGGCGGCGCGGCCGGAACAACCCAGCGCCGTCCCCAAGGCCGCGGCGGCCAAAAAGGTGCGCCGCGACGCCAGCTCGACAGTCTCCTTATCCCTGCGATCGATCGATTGATGACTCATGACGATTCCCTCTCTCTGAGATGCAAGAAGGGGTTTATCCGATTAGAGCGTGCTTGGACTGCGATTACCATATTGGCTCCGCCGGGCGTTCTTTTCTCCGAGCGCGCCGGCCAAACAACCATAGCCTAGCGGAGATGCGGCCCGTCGGACAGCTCGGCGAACGTTGCCGGGGAGCCATCCGCCGGCGCGGCCGAAAACCCGTTCAGCAGAGCCGCGGGGACAATTTCCCTGATTAGTCTCGCCCTCTCCGCGCCGGTCGCCTTCGAGCCGTCGGGTCGGGCTTTGCCGTTGATCAGGCAATTCTCGAACGTCGCATTCCCGACCGCGATCACCTCCATGTTCTCCAACGTCACGCGACGGGCGTGCAGCGCGGCACTCTTCTGCACTTGCGCGGGCACCGACTTGCCGAGGCGGCGGATGAGGACGTTGTCGAGGCTGAGTTCGCAATGCTCGCCGTCGCGCCCGCTCACAACCAGCGGATGCTCCGACGACGACAACACCACGGCGTTGTCGACCTTGTAGCGGCCATTGTTCAGGAAAAACAAATCGTAGGCGTGGCAGCCGGCGATGAACACGTGATTGTAGCTCGTATGCGCCGCAACGGTGTCGGTGATGCCGGTGCTGTTGCCGATGGACACCAGGCCGTCCACGCGATATTCGGCCGTCTCGTGGGCGCTGACGCCGTCGTCGCCGCACTCGATGGCGCGGATGTTCTCGAAGACCACGTCGCGGCAGTCGCCGTGGACGTTGTAGCCGTCGTTGTAAGGATGCGTGGCGGTGAGGTTCCTGATGACGAGGTGTGCGTTGTCGCCGCTCATCTGCACGCCCGCCGAGCGCATGGGTGCGGCGATATCGGCGTCGGCCAGCTTTTGTCCGGGCGGCAGCTTTACGTAAAACGTGCCGAAGACTTGCAGCGACGGCGGTTTCTCCCGCGACCTGTCGCGCACGAAAGTCCACTGGCCCGGCTGCAGCGCGTCGGGCTTCTTGAAGGGCGCCTTTTTCCCTTTGGACGTACGGCCCATGAGATTCATTTTGCCGTTCCAGAGGAAGAACCAGCGGACGAGGACCGCGTCGTCGATGCGGGGCAAGAGGTTGTCGTTGGCGAAAAGCCCCGGGGACACCTCCTTCCACTTTGCCGCATCGAGTGGGTCGGAGCCTTCGAGCGTGGCGCCGTGGCCGTCGAGCGTGATCGGCCGCCCCGGCGCGCCCTTCTTGCCGTAGAAGCCCGCATACTCGTGGTAGACTATGGACTGCAAGTGAATCGTGTCGCCCGGTTGCGCCCTCTTGATCGCTTCGCGGATGGTTTTCACGTCCGTGCCGAGGCGGATGTCCCGCCCGTGAACCGCGACTGTAACGCCGCATAAAGCCAGTGCCATTAACATACGTGCTGTCATGTTGATCCTTTCGCGACGATCACCACGGGCCGGCCGTGCCGTCTCCACGGCGAGCGATTCGTGGGGTCGGCCATAGATGTTGAAGGGTAAGGTGGAACGATTCACGGCTGTCTCCAGAATTCACGCCAGACGGCCGAAGCCCTGGTTGGCATTCACATTGCCCGCGCCGGCTTGAAGTTGGCCGCCGCCTTGAAGCACGTCGAGCGCGGCGAAGACATCGGCCAGCGCCGCCAGGAGCGAGTCGATTTGTGATTCATCGTGCGTGCCCAATACGTAATACTGTCCGGAGACGAGGAAACCGCGCGCGACCATGTGGCGGATATAGAGGACTTTTGCCGCGGCGCTGTCCGTTCCGAGCGCGAAGGCCAGCGATGGCGCGGCCGGCTGACCGCCGATGGCCATATGGAGTTGTGGATGTGCGGCGGCCAGATCGCGCAGACCCTGTTGCAAGCGTTCGCCGAGCGACCACACGCGGGCCTGGGTGCCGAGCCGCTGCATTTTGCGGATGCACGCCAGCGCGGCGGCGGGACCGACGCCATCGGTCCAATAGCTGCTGGAAATGAAGCTGGCGCTGGCGGCTTCCATCACGGCGTCACGACCCACGACGGCGGCGCAAGGGAAACCGTTGGAGATGGCCTTCGCGTAAACCGCGATGTCGGGTTCGACGCCCAGTCGGGCGCTGGCTCCCGGGAAACCGAAACGCCATCCCGCGGTGACTTCATCGATCACCAGCACGGCGCCCGCCGCTCGGCAACGGGCGGCGATCTTCTGCAGGAACCCGTCGCGCGGCTGCTCCGACCGCAGGGGTTCCATGACCACGGCGGCCGGGGCGTTGCCGAGCTGCGCAAAGGCCTGCTCGAACGCGGCGAAGTCGTTGTACTTGAAAGGCACCGCCGTGCCGGCGAGTTCCCGCGGAACGCCCAGGGGTTCGAGACCGGGCATCAAGTGGCCTTCGAGAGCCGCGGTGCCCGCGAGGTTCGCGGCCAGATACCAGTCGTTCCACCCATGATACCCGCAGAAGGCGATTCCGCTCCGCAGCGTGGCCGCGCGGGCGATGCGGACCGCGAGCCCCAATGCCTCGCCGCCGCCGCGGGCGTAACGCACCTTGCCGGCCCAAGGGTGCAATTGGAGCAGTGTTTCCGCCAGCGTTATTTCATCGGGAGATGCCAGCGTGCAATAGCTGCCCAGATCGATGCGGCGACGTACGGCGGCATTCACGTCCGGATCGCCGTGGCCCAGCAGAATGGCGCCCACGCCGCCGGTGAAATCAAGATAGCGGCGGCCACGGGTGTCCCAGACGTGCGAGCCCGACGCACGGGAGAAATAACATGGCCAACTGGCCGGATCGAAGCTCTCGGCGCGCTTTGACTGCAAACCGGTGCCGCAGGAGATGCTCTTGCGGGCGCGGCTCCACAACTCCGGTCCGCTGGGCGGGGGCGGAAGAACGGCGGCATCGAGATGCGGGGCCAGGAGCCGCAAGGCATTGTCGTGGAAGATGTCCCGCACGTCCGCGCCAGTCATGCCGGTGTCCTCACAAGCCTCGCGGAGGCACAGCAACGACTCGATGCCGACGACGGTGTAGCTGCCGAAGACGGTCAGATCCCGGGCCGAGGCATCCTCTGAGTATACCCAGGTGAAACCGTCGCCCTGAGTGAAGCACGCGCCTCGCAACTGGCTGACCATGTAATCAGACCCCCACAGCACGCGGCGCGGCCCGAGTATTTCAATCGCGGCGCGGAATGCCGCGGCTTGCGTCACGGCCGCGGTGTCCACGACCACGTTGTCCAGATCGACGAGGGCTTGCAGGCCTTCGCGCGCATGGCGGTAGTTGAACGCACGCGCTACATGCGCCAGCACCAACCGACAGCGCGGATAGCGGCGGCACAGACGACGGATCGTTTCGACGTTGTGCGGATCCGTGACGCCGCCGGCGCGTACGATGTGCAACATCAGCACACCGTCGTGGTCGTGGCACAGTTCCCACATCCATTCCGGCGCAAAGGACTCGATGGCCGCCTCGCTGGTGTTTTTCACTTCTGCATAGCACCGGTAGGGCTTGACGCCGACAAAGACTCCGCTCCCCAGCGCGCGTCGCACCGCGGCCGGATCATCGCCGGGCGCAACCAGCAGCAGAGCGCGGGAGTTGCTCTCTTTCACCACCGCTGCAATCTGCTCCCGCAGCCACGCATTCTCCCCGGCACGGTCGTTCCCGCCGCTGGGATATCCGAAAAAGAGTCCCTCCAACGTACGTCCCGGCATCGAACACGACATGGCCTCGCAGAAATCACTCAGCCCATAGCCGCGCTCTTCATCGAGAAACGCCGGCCGTGTCCCCGCCGCAAAATGGCGCGCGTGAACGAGATGCGCGTGAATATCGTAGATCCGATCGGGCAGAAATCCGTCGATCGCGCGATCGAGCAGGCGTTGATCGACGGCCGTGAATTGAGTGCAGAGTTGCATGGCGCGTTATCGGTCGAAGTGGATCGCAAAAACATCCGCATCTTTCATTACAAAGCGAAGACGCACGGGCCGGCCGGCCAACGCGCCGAGGTCATGGCCGGATTTCCAGCGCAGCGGCCATTCCAGCCGGTTGCCGACGATTTCGACGCAATCGGCGGCGCCGTATCCGGGAAGCGGTTTTCCGTCCCCGTCCTGAATCTCCACGCGGATGCCGCCCGCGGCCGACGTGGCGAAGTTGAGCAGCAGCCGGCGGCCCTCAAAGCGCAGCGGCCTGGTGACGAACTCGCCCCCTTCGTAGGGTGCGTTGACCGAGGCCAATCCGTCGAGCCGCATGGAGTAGCGGCGCAAGTGGGCCGTGGGCTGGGCGTAGTCTTGGTTCACATAGAGCGACATCTCGGCGGGGCCGGTCTGCACGATATTCAATGCGGGATAGCCCGTTCGGGACACCCATTCATTCAGCCGCAACCCGGGGCGGATAAAAGCTTCGCGGAAGGTCTGCTGAAAGGTGCGGCCATCGCGCGAGGTCAACAGCACGCAGTCGGAGACGTCCTTGTAATAGCCGGGATTGACTTGGATAAGTTTAGCCTCGGCGTCGGAAATGGACTGACGGCCCGGCATGAAGCGCGCGGCGGTCGCGACGTAGAGATGGGGCGCGCGGAAGTAGGGATGCGTTTGACTGATGTAAATGTGGACCTCTTGCGGCGGCTCGAAGCGCATCGGCTGCGGGTCGCTCCAGTGCAGGAAATCGGCGGACGTTGCCCGGGACACCGTGCGCAAGCCGGCGATCTTCCATTGCGTGGCCGTGGTGACTCCGCTGGAAAAGATACGGAAGAAGCAGACATAACACCGCTCGGTCACCGACCAGAACGCGACATTCTGCGAATCGAAAGCGCCGCGAGTGATGACGGCTGCGTCGCGCAGCGGCTGCCAATGAATGCCGTCCGCCGACGCGTAAGCCCGCAAACCGCCGGCAGGACTCTTGTTGTCCAGCAGACCGCCCAGCGCTTTGAATCGCTCCGCTTTCGGCACGCCGGGCCGCGCGTCGAGGAAGGGGCTGAAGTTGTGCGTCACTCCCGGCGCAGCGAGCACGATATTGTTCTCCTTGGATCCGGCGGCTTCGTACAAACCGAGCTTCGGTTTGATCCAGTGAAGGCCGTCCTTGCTCTGGGCGCAGCAGGTGACCTCGCCGGCGCCGTCGCGGCCCGCCATTTTGCCCCGGTAGTAGAGGCGAAAGGTGTCGTTGTCGTGAATCACGGTGGCGTAGCCGCAAAAGGGCCCCTCCCAAGGCTGATCATAACGCAGCACTTCTCCCTCATCGCGCGGCGCGTTCAATTTCAGCCGCACGTTGTCGAGGCGTTCAATCAGATAGCGGTCCACGAACAACTCGCGCCGCGAGCCGATGTCCAACGGTGCGTCGGCGGCGTAAACGTGGTTGGCTGCCAACGCGAGCAAACCGGCGGCAACCGCCAACGATGCTTTGCAGATGTCGTTACAAATCATGGCTTGTGGGGTGGGCTCATGCAGCGATGGTTTGGTGAAACGGTGAAGCCATTTTCCACCGCGTCTCGGCCGGTCGAGGCGGGATTGACTCGCAGTGCCCGATTATACCGGCTGACCAGCTTGCCAGCCACATAGGGCGACGCGCCGCAAACGTTGGGCGCCGATCTTGCCCGGGGCAGAGGAAAACGCCGCCGGGACCAGCCCATCGCCGTCTGGCCGCGCCGTCGCGACAGGCATAGAATTCCCAGCAGCAGGTCACGCGTCTGAAGGTGTCGGGAGATTACCATGAGGCGGCTTGCCGCGGGGGTGGCCATGTGGATCGGCACTCGCAATCTAAAGGAGAGGTCGTCCGATGAGATACTGGGGCCTTGTTTCCTTCCTCGCTCTTGCGCTGCAGCCGGGTTTGAGCCAGGCTCAGCCGTCCCCGGGCGCGCCCGGGCCGGTAGCGCGGCACTCAGCCGGCGGAATCGCCGATGGAGCGCGATCCCCGGCGGCCCGGATCGTGGAGGGGGTCGTCAGGCCGTGGATGGAAAAGGAGCAACCGCCCGGCGTGATCGTGGTGGTTCGCAGCAACGCGCAGACGCAGTTCTTTCCCTTCGGCGCAGCCGACGCGGCCACTCACACGGCCGTTACGCCTGACACCGTGTTCGAACTGGCATCGATCACCAAGGTATTCACGACGACGTCGCTTGCCATGGAGGTCGAGTCGGGCAATATGCAACTGGACGACCCGGTGGCAAAATACCTCCCGGAGCTGCGCCAATTCGGCGGCGACATCAAGGGCGTGACGCTGCGACAACTGGCAACCCACACTTCGAGTCTTCCCCGCCAGCCCGACGGCAACCCCCCGGACGACCGATGGAACAGGCAGTCGGTAATGCACTGGCTCGCCCAGTGGCATGCACCCTATCCGCCCGGCACCAAATCGCTTTATTCCAACCTCGCCGTGGGGTTGCTCGGCTACGCCATCGCCGCTTGCGAAAAGCGGCCGCTGATCGAGGTCTGGGATCGCCAGTTTCTCGGCCCGTTGGAAATGAAGCACACTTTCTTCGAGGTTCCACCGCAAGATGCAAGCCTGGTCGCGCAAGGATATGGTCCGAAGGGTTCGCCTGTCGCGCACATTCCCCTGGGCGGCTGGCCTGCGGGCGGACGGCTGAGCTCCTCGGGGCGGGACATGGGCAAGTTCCTCACCGCCAACCTGGGCCAACGGCCCGACCTTCCCACCATCACCAGTGCGATGCAGGCGGCCCAGAAGCCCTATTTCAAGGCTTCGGCGAAGATGATGCAGGGGCTGGCCTGGCAGCGCGTGAAGCTCGAGGGCGAGCTCGTCATCGACAAGAACGGCGGCCTGACCGGAACCTCGACCTACATTGGTATGATGCCGCAGCGGCACGTGGGCGTCGTGGTGATGGCAAATCGCGGCAAATGCACCGCGACCGCCGTAGGGCGGAAGTTGCTGCTGGCCTTGGCGGGCAAGTAGCAAGGGGATCGACTTCCATGCGAATCGCCATTGTGCGGCTGCATCAAAAGCGAAAGGAGTCCCACCACGCATACCGGCCAACGTGGCTCAAACTCTGTCTTTCTTCTCCGGGAGCCGGCAAGAACCCCCTGGTACCATTGAAATATTGCAACGGTTCTCGTCCGGTCGGTCTTGACCTGTGAGGCCAACCACCGTATCCTCCCGACCGATCTCCTATGGCGGTCCGGCCGCCGAATTCGATCCAATCGCTCCCGAAGAAGCCAGTATCCTGTCCCCCCTGGAACGCTGGCTTCCAGGGAGCCTTTTATTGTGCCAATCGTCGCACTGTACCGGGCCCCGCCGCGATGGCGCGAAAAACAGGAGTTCCCGGTCGATGGCGTGCCACACCACCTGCCCGAGTTCCAAGGGACTCGCTTCGAGCCTGTTGTTGGCGGCAATCCTGTCCGGCTGCGCATCACAGCCGACGCTCCGCATCGTCGATGCCAAGTCGGGAGCGCCGTTGGGCAACGTGCGGGTTGAGCGACTCGAAGGGTGCTATCGGCCCAGCGCGATGCCGTTCGTGGTGCTGAACGCTCTATCGCCGGTTGAGAAGCAGACGACCAACGAGTCCGGCGCGGTGACTTTCCAAAAGAGTGGAAGCAAATTCATGGTCAATCCCTCCGGCGACAATTCCGCCTACCACGACGCGTACGTGAGCCTAACCTGGTGGGGAGCCAAAGTCCGCTACCCCAGCGAGTACCGCGAGGTTTCGGTCAAGCGAAAGGACGGCGTTGTCGAGATCCCCTTGCAACATCGATGGATCGCCGGCGAAGACCCGCACCCAGGACGGCCCGAAAGCCATCCATCGCCGGCTGCGCGCTAATGGGCTTCGCGTCATGTTCACGGGGCCGCTCTTCGCCGGCGTGGCCCCATTGAGCGCGGCACGGATCGTGTTGGTCAAACCGCGCAAATCTTCACGCGTGGCGGGACAGATCTAACGTTTTCCCGCCTTGGCCGGTTCTTCCGGCGCGGTGAACGTGGCGCCCTTCCATTCCGCCAGGATCTTCAGGTACTGGTAAGGATCTTTCCAAGTTGTGGAAGGTTCGACGTTGGTCGTTTCCATCCACTCGTTGAAGCTGGTGACCAGGATGGCATCGGCGCCGGCCTCGCTTGCGGCCCGCAGATAGCCCCGCAAGGTGGCCCCGTCGTCGCGCGGAATGATCGGATCGCCGGGCCGGTTGACGCTGTTGTCGAAGCCCGGGTGAACCGGCAGCATCACGGTTTTATGGGCAGCGTGGGCTATCTTCGCCAGGCTCTTGTACTGCGGCAGCAGGCGGTCGGCTTGCCACCAGCGATAAATTGCGAATGTGCCGTAGCCGCCGAGCATGGGAAGGCCCGCCACCTTTCGCCATGGCTCCCGGAACTTCAGCCGCTTGCCGTCGGGACAACCGATGGTGTCGAGGATCCAATGCACCGGCCCGGCCTGGTTCTCGACCGATTGCCGCAGATCGGCAAACAGGTCGGTGGTCAAGCAGGGCTTGGTTGGCGACTGATAGATGTAGGCCACCGGTTTGCCGCCGAAGCGAAGGCAGGCCGGACTGTCTTTGAGGATCTTGAGCCGCTCGGTCAGCTCCTGTTTCGTTTGGCTCCAGTTCTTCCCGGAGTTGAGCGTTTCCACGCAGAGTCCCAGCGGGAAGTTCTCTTCCACGGCCAACGGCAGCAGCGTTTTCTCCAAGGTCTGGCCCGACGCGCTGTTTGGCCCGCCCCAGGAGACCATGAAACCGTCGAGGCCTGCCGCCTTGGCCAGCCGAATATGCCAACGGACCACGGCCGGGTCGTCGCTGTCGTAGACGCCGGCCAGGGGATAGGCTTTGGAGCGGATCGGGGGATGTTCGGCATTGGCGGCCACGGCGTCGGCATGCTGGGGATCGACCCAGTGGGCCCAGTGGTGAGTGGAACCGGCTGGCGTGCTGTACCAGGGATAATACACGGCCCACAGGGGCGGCTTCTTAGTCTCGTCCGACGGCCGGGGCGAGGCGGCCCGCGCGACCGCGACACCGCAGACGGCCACGAGCACGGTTACGACTAAATTCCGCACGTAGGACATCACGCATTCTCCTGGAAGGGTATTGAGAAAGGCTGATCCCCGACCCGCTCCTTATCAAGGTAGCAGAAAACGGGGGGCCGCTCAATCGTGCCACGAGGCGGTGCCTCGGTTGACGGCGGCTCACCCCGTGCTTACAGTGAGGGTGACACCGGCGATGAGCGGTCGGACCGTTTCGTTGATTCCTGGCCAATCATTGAACTTTAGGATGAGATCCACGGCTGTTGAAGTTGAATGATGAACGCTCGTTTTGTGCTGATCGCCGCGATGATATTGATAATGCCGCGGGACGGCGAAAACGACGTCCGCAGTGCCCGCGGCGCCTTGGAAATACGCGCCCTAGGCGATCTCACGAACGGCAACTTCGAACGCGGGAAGGATGGGGTGCCGGAGGGCTGGAAACCCGAGGGCGACACGTCGCGCATCCGCTTCACTTGGGAGCCGCATGGCGGGATCGATGGATCGCGCTGTGTGAGCATCTCGTCCCGCGATCCGGCGGTCCCGGTGCGGGGCGCTTGGACGCAGACCGTGCAGCTCGCACCCTACACGCCTTATCTCCTCAAGGGGTTCATCAAGGGTCGCGATCTGCAGGGCCTGGGCAGATTCTCGGCCGTGTTGGGGGCGAGCGTGTATCGTGCCGAAAATGGTCCGCAGCGGCAAACAGATGCGCTCGATTGGACTCCCTTCGAGATGGATTTCGCTACCGGGCCCTCGGGCCATATCCAGATCTATGTCGCGCTCGGGCTGCATGGCCGGCATGCCACCGGTACGGTGTGGTTCGACAACCTCACCCTCCAACGCAATCCCGACGTGGAGACGTTCGAGAGCAAGCACTTCATTCTGCACCTCTACAAGGACCAGGTCGCTCTGGCGACCCGCGCGGGCGTGCGGCGGCAGATGGCCAATGTCGACGCCCTGTGCGAGGCCTACGCCGAGTTAACCGGCTATACGCCGCCGGGAGGAAAACAGTCGGCGTTCTCTCCCTCGCGCTATCGGCTCGGCGCGCTGGCCTGGGCCGGCAATCCCCTGATCTTTGAGAAGCAACCCTACCTGGCTTCGATCAAAGCGAACTGGCCGCGCGAGGAATTCTGCGCGGAGGTGTTCTTACACGAGCTGGCGCATAACTTCGATCATCCGAACTGGACATTCCACGTCCACTTCAACGAGTTGAAGATGTTCTATGCCCTGGAAACCCGCAACCTGGCCATCGCCGAGGACGGCTGGACTCGCGGAGCCGCCACGCGGCACCGCTGGGAATTCCGCACGCGGAAGAATCGCGAGTTGGGCATCGTTGACGAGCAGGTGCAGGTCTACAAGAACATCCTCTTGCGCGATAAGATCGGCTGGGAGCCGTTCAAGAAGACGTTCCGCTACTTCCTCGCGCTCACCCGGGACCAGGCCCCCCGCACTCCCTGGGGCAAGTTCAAGCTCTGGCACGACAAGCTTGGCGAATACTCGGGCTTCGACGCCTGGTCGGTATATCGCCCCGCGGAAGTGGAGTTTGTGAAATACTATTACGCCCCGCGGACCGAACCGGTCGATATCGGCCAAATCGGCGGCGGCCGCCACACGGTCAATTTGACCGACGTGAAATGGGACTCCGCCCGCGTGGGCTGGCAACAGCCGGCTTACGGCTTTTACGCCTCCGGCGCCAGGCTGCACCTGCATTCGATTTACGGGCATGCCCCGTCGCAGTACAACTACACGCCGGCCGCCAAGTGGAAAACGCTCGCCACGACGTACGGCCTGGCCCGGGGAAACGCCGGTTCGGTCGTGTTCGTGGTGAAGGGAGACGGCCGGGATTTATTTCGTTCCGCGCTGGTGAAGGATTTCCAGGAGCGGCCGGCCATTGTCGACATCTCTGGCGTGAAGTCGTTGGCCCTGGTAGTCGAAGATGGCGGCGATGGAAGGACCAACGACTGGGGAATCTGGTTCGATCCAAAGCTCCAGAGGTGAGAATCCCCAATCGCCGTTCTGCGGACCGGCCGGAACACATGGGAGCGCGTGGCGGCGACGGTCGCCGCAGTGAAGCGTCTCCGTCTGCAGCCGACTTGTGACTCGCAGAGGGACGTCAATGCACTACGGCGGCGACTTGGAAGTCGCGTAGACTGCACACGGGCTTCGCGCCCGGGCGGATCAGGGCAGCCTCGATTTGGCAGGTGCCCGACCGACCGGGAATGTCCACCGCAAAGCGGACTGTCTGGCTCCCCAACGCCGGAATCTCGGCCGCTTCGGTCTTCTCCTGGAGAATCTTCGCACGGCAAAGCAGGCGGACGCGCACCGTCCCCTTCCACGGCTCGTCGAGGTCGTTGATGAGAACGACCGGAAAGCGGAGCGTTGTCTCGGGCGGATACTCCTCGGCAAAGGCGTCGATCATCAGCCCCACAGGCGAAAAGGCATCGCCTACATACCGCAGAAACTCCGGTTCCCAGGTCAGCTTCTCGACATCGATCCACTCGTCACTGGTGCAGCCGAACACTTGGGTATTGATCCACCACTCGCGCCATCCTCCGGGGACCGGTTTCAACTTGGCGCCGGGCGCCAAAGGACGTGACAACGACAGACAATCGAATTGCATGACGGCCGCGCACTCGCGGTGGCAGCGCCAATACTCGGTTTCGGCCGCCGTGATGCGAGCGTAGAGCTGACGCCGCTGGGCCGTCGTCGACTCCGGGCCCAAGAGATTCTCGAAGTTGAAGCGGCTGATGCAAGTCGCGCTACCGTCGCGGTTGCGCCACAGACCCCCGTACTCGTTGACAATGATCGGGCTTTTTCCCGGCGACCATCCCAGCGGCTTGTACTTGGCAAGGCAGGACAGTTTGGCTTTGGGGTCACTGAAATGGTAGGGGTGCAATTCCCGAGAATCACCCGGGGCCATGGCCGGGCCCCATCCGTCGTCCCAGGGACGGTTGGAAAAATCGAGCCCGAGCACCTTGCCAATGGCCTTGCCGACGTCCGGAGATCGCGTCTCGTTGCACGCATCCCAGATGACGACGCTTGGATGGTTCCAGCGCTCCTCGACCCACTCCCGGTACTCCGCGGCCAACCGATCGGGGTCGAAGTCGCCGGGCTTGGCCGGCATGTCCCAGAGCGGGAACTCGTCTTGGATCAAAATACCTTCCTCGTCGGCGATCCGATACCAGGACTCGGGCGGGAAGCCAATACAGTAGCGCAGGCAATTCCAGTGCATGTCGCGGAGCTTCTTATGAAAGCGGCGAACCCACTCCTCGCGCCAGGGATGGTCGAGGCAATCCTTGTCTTCCATAAAACGGAAGATGCACACATTGCTGCCGCGCATGAAATACGGTTTGCCGTTGAGCACGGCCCGACCGGTCGCCGGATCGAGGCGGAACTCCCGCATGCCAAAACGGGCACGGAGCGTGTCGGCGCCGCTGTCGACCTCCAACTCGTAGAGGAAAGGGCGCTCCGGCGACCAGAGCCGGCAATCGGCGATGGCGATGGTCGTGGAACCGGTCAGATCGGAGCCCTTGGCCCCTGCCACGATGGCAAAAGCGCCCGTGCCCGCAATTCGTCCGGACTTGACCTCCCGAACCGTCACCTTCAGGTTGACCGTTTGCAACGCGTCCGCGGGACGCACCCAGGCATGGACATCCACCGTACCGTCTGCGACATGAGGCACGGCCTGAACGCGGGCCATATGCGGCGAACCACTGAGAATCAGTTCCACCGAATCGTAAATCCCGGGAATGTACCAACCTTTCTCTAGATCGAATCCCATCCGGTAGCCGCCCTGGTATTTCGGCGCCGCATCAAGGTCGGCTCCCAGGCGGACCAGGAGCTCGTTTTCGCCGACGCGCAGCGCCGGCTTGGCATCGAAATATCCCGGAGTGAAGTTGTGCAATTGATCCCCGAGGCAGACGCCATTGAGAATCACCCGCGTGGTGTACATCGACTTATGGATCTTGAGAATGGCCACGTCGGGAATCGCATCATCGCAGCGGAAGGTCCGCCGGTACCAGAATGCCTCGCGCCGCGATCCAGGTCGGGTCGCATATTCGCGATTCTCGGCGCGCAGCCCAACATCGGCCAGAGCCGGCTTGGCCAACGAAACCAGTCCCGGAACCGGCACGGTGTGGTCGAAGCTGACGGGAGCTTGGGCCATTGTTCCTTCGGCAAGTTGCCACGTGCCGTCCAAAACGATCACCCGGCGGTGGCCCACCTCGGCGGCCCCCGCCAACGCCGACGCGGCTGCCAAGACCATCCCCGTCAGAACGCCGCGAGTCCGACATGCCATCCAGAAATTCATGGTATTCTCCCAAGGCGACCTTTTGCCGTTGCCGTGAACTTGCAGTCGTGGTGAAGCGCGAAACCGATCCGGGCCCACATGGTCGTCCATCTTACAAGGGCGGTCTCTCCGGCGTCCAGCCAGCGGCAGTAGATCATCGGCCAGGGCCACACTGGGCCTGCTGCCGTAGAAATCCCAGAAGCAACCGGTTTACTGCCTCGGGCTGCTCTTGTTGCACCCAGTGCCCCGCTCCGTCCACCAGGTGACAACCCAGCATCTTGGTGCATACGCTGTTCTGCATTCTCTCGAAGTCGCCCGGCTTCTGGTAGACCCCCCAGTCGCTTTTGCCCGCGATGAAGCACGACGGCACGTCGATCGTGCGGCCGGAAAACGTTTGCAGTTCCGCAGCGTACTTGCCGTTGGTCCGGCAGCGATACCACTGTAGCCCACCCTGGAAGCCGGTCCTTTCGTATTCCGAACTGTATACCCGTAGCTCGTCGTCCGGCAACCACTTGCAAGCGGCGATCTCGGCGGCCGAAGGCATCCGCGGCGCCACCGTCTCCGCCATCCCCTTGTCCCGATCCATGATGTAGTAAGCAGGCAGCTTGGCCAGTTCGGCAGCGCTCCACGACTTGAGCGGGAAGGGCTTGTTCTCCCGCCAGTCGGCGCTCTTATAGTGGAAGTAGGCCCGGAGGAAAGCACGGATGCCCTGGGGGCACTTCCGCATGTTGTCGTTGGCCTCGCGCGTCGAATAGTACCACTGGTAATGTTTCCGCGGCCGCTCCAGCGCCGCCAACTCGTCGTGGATGCTGGTTTTGGCTGACTTCGGCGGTTGCCTGCCATCGGCCGTGGTCGAGGGGATCGGCGGCGGGCCGGCAAACGGTGCGCTCATCAGCGCCACCGAACGGAACACGTCCGGTCGAACGATCCCGCACCAACCCGCCAGGAACGAGCCGAAGTCGTGCCCGACCACGGCAGCGACGGATCGATCACCGAGGGCCCAGATCAGTCCCAACGTGTCGCGAACCAGGTTGAGCATGCGGAAAGAGCCGAGGTCGCCGTCGTAATCGCCGTCCCAACCCGTGGTGCGCCCGTAGCCTCTCTGGTCCGGGGCGACCACGTGAAACCCGGCTGCGGCCAGCGGCAACATCACCTTCCGCCAACTGTAGGCAAGCTCGGGAAACCCATGCAGCAGCAGGACGCAGGGCCGGTCTCTGCCCTCGAAGCCGGCCTCCAACAAGTGCATCGTGAGGCCATTGCCATTGTTCACGAAGCGGGAACGTATGCCCTCAGGGAGAGTGCCCCTGCCGTAGGCCCCCACGTTTCCGCCCACAACGTACCGGGGAACCATGGCGACCAGGCCCGCGGCGGCAGTCGCCGCCAGGAATGTTCGACGATTCAGATCGGCTTTCAAGGCGAACCTCGCGACTTGCCGTACCGCGCAATGGCCTGTTGGCGATAAGCGGTATACAGGTCGGTCTGTTGCTTGTGGGTCAGCTCCCAACATTGCACCATCAAAACCATCACCAACTGGTTGCGGGGATCGATCCACATCTGGGTCTTGCGGGCGCCATGATGGCCAAAACTGCCCACGCTGGGAACACCGGCCCGGGCCTTCTGCTGCACGAAACAACCTATCCCATATCCTTCGTCGCCCAACGCTAAACTGCCCGTCTGGAGGGAACTCATCTCCTTGATTGCGGCCGGAGAGAGATATTTCTTTCCCTGGTAGATTCCGCCGTTGAGAAGCATCTGGCAAAATCGCCCGACGTCGGCCGCGGTAGAAAACAGGCCCCCGGCGGGATTGCCGAAATGACGCCGATAGGCTGCGGCCACGCTGCCGCCGAACTGTGATGCGATGATCGGCGGCATGTACTCCGCGTGGGGCGGCGTATTGTGCAGCGGTTCGAACGTCTTGGTCGTCGGGTTCAACTTATGGGTCAAGGCGAGATGGGAAGCCTGTTCGGCACTGGGCCAGAACGTCGTGTCTTTCAACCCCAGCGGGTCCAGCAGCCGCTGTTGCAGATATTGGGGATAGGGGATGCCGCTGACCACCTCAATAATGCGTCCGCCGACCGCAGGACCCGGACTGTATTTGTATTTCGTGCGGGGCTCGAATTCCAAGGAACGTTTGGCAAGTTCCTTGACGAAGGCTTCCAGCGTATCGCCGGGTACCGGTCCCCCGCGCAGGCCGGCCGTATGACTCATGACTTCGCGAATGGTGATGGGGTGTTTCGGCGGGTGCGGCTGCGCTGCCTCTTCCTGGACCATCTGGCCTTTGAACTCCGGCAGATACTTCTCCACCGGGTCATCGAGCGCAAGTTTTCCCTCGTCGACCAGCATCATCAACCCTGCGGCGGTAAAGGTCTTGGTCATCGATGCGATGTAAAACAGGTCCGTCGTCTGCATCGGCTTTTTCGTGGCCAGGTCGCGGTAGCCAACCGCCTCGAGGTCGAGAACCTTGTCCTTGTCAGCCACGAGGACGACTGCGCCGGCAATGACATTGTCCTTGACAAAGGGCTGCAGCTTGGCGGCCATACCCCCGTTGGACGGCAAAGCAGCAGGAGCGTCGGCTGCAAGCGCCGAGGCACTGACGGGAGCTCCAATCAGTAGTAGCACGACGCCCCACCCACGGCCACACGATAAAGACGTGATCACAATACTGCCTCCGCTCCGTTGACCGACAGTTCCCGCTGACTTTGTTCCAGCACTTACCGAACGACAACCCCTCTCATCTTAGCCAAGAGCTGCGTGGACTGCCATGGGCTTCGGCGCAAGATGAGCTGCGTGGACGGGAGCCAGCCGTCCACGACCTTTGGCTCACCCTGGCGGCTCGTACCAGCCGAGCAGCGACGGGGACCTCGGATCGTGGGAGTCCGGCATTATCTTCAGCGAACCGCTGAAATGAGGCTCAGGCTTGTTGCCGGCTCACTTGCCCAGGTGCTTGGCGAAGAAGTCCTCTATCAGCCTCCAGGTATCGGATGTTCCAAACCCGATTCCGCCGTGGCCATTGCCTTGAACAATGACGAGGTTAGCCTCCACGCCGGCTTTCTTCAGCGCCGCGGCAAAGGCCTGGCTCTGCGCAACCGGCACGACGTCGTCTTCGGCGCCGTGCATAATGAGAAACGGGGCGGCGTCTCGACCGACGTAGGTGATGGGGCTCGCTCTTCGGTACTTTTCTTTGTTCTTTGTGTCCGCACCACCGATCAACAGGGCCACCATCGAAGCCGCCTCGCTGTCCACCTTGTAGGGCACAGTGAAGTCCGTGGGGCCGAACCAGTCGACGACCGCCTGGACGCGGCTGGATTGCTGCAAATTCCCGCCGCTTCCTTCCAACTCTTTTACGCCGCCGGTGGTGCCCAACAGGTTCGCCAGATAGGCCCCGGCCGAGGCGCCCCACGCGCCAATGTGAGCCGCATCGAGGCGATACTTCCTGGCGTTGGCCCGAAGCCAGCGGATCGCCGCTTTGCAGTCTTCAATCTGCGCCGGGAACACGGCGTCCTGGCTCAAGCGATAGTTGATGCTGGCGACGGCGTAGCCTTTGGTCACCAGCAACACGGGCGGACAAAACTCCTTGCTCCCTTGCTGCCATCCGCCAGGGTGGATCCAGACGACCACCGGCAATGCACCGCGGATGAGTTCGGGCAAGTACAGGTCGAGCCGGTTTCGCTCCTTGACCGGCTCGACATACGGAAGATCCCGCATAATCTTGACGGGGGGCGGCGGCTGCCGCTTTGCCTGCTCTTGCGAGAGCGTCAGGTTCGTCCAGCATAGCGTCGCCACCAGTCCAATGGCTCCGATCGCCGTACACTTCATCGCGAATCTCCCTTCACCGTCTACATTAAGCGTTTGGCGACTCGTTGGCAAGCCGCTTGACGCTGGACCAAGCAGCGACCGTGCGCTTTCGGCCGCTGCGTCTCCGCGCGGCCAATGGCGGCTCCTTGCCAGTCCATCAGAGCTGGTCCGCGGCCTCCGTTTCCGCTAGACTTACATTTCGCAGCACCCATGGGTCCGCTACTCGTCGTCAAGGAGATCGATCGTGAGAACATTGTCGTTGGCGATGTTGGCCGTGCCGGTGCTGCTGGGTAGCCAAGGCGCCGCGCAAAACAACTCGACCTCGCCGGTCATTGTGTCCTGTGCGGGCTATGACAGGCTGCTGGCCGATGTCGGCGCGATCGGCCAATGGTGCGGCGATGCGGCACTCGCCCAGCGGCTGCAATTGTTGTTGCTCACGCTGCCGCAAGGCGATGCAACGAACGGGCCGCTGGCGCTGGACACCGCGCGGCCGTGGGGCGCGGTGCGTCTCGTCGGTAAGCCGGAGCCCATTTCCTACGTGTTTCTCCCCGTTGCCGACATGGCGCCTCTGCTGGCTTTCGTCCAGGGGCAACTCGGCTGCACCGTCAAGGCGGAAAATGGCGTCTATCAGATTCCCTTTGGCCGGCAGGCCTTCTATGCCGTCCATCGTCGCCATTGGGCCTTCCTCGCCGATTCGCGGCCGGGGCTGGAAAGAGTCGCCGCCGATCCGGAGAAGCTGCTCGGCGACCTTCCCAAACGATATGATCTGGCGATCCATGCGTCCATTCGTGATCTCCCCGAGGAGTGCCGCCGATGGTTGTCGCGTTGGTTGTGCCTTGATGAAAGGGACGACCTCTTGTTGGGCTGGAACGTCGATTACTCCACAAAATCCAGCTACGTTGATCTCGAACTCCGCGCACAGGCCGGCACGACGCTTGCCGCGCATCTCGCGCAAGTCAAACCCGGTAAGAGCGCCTTCGTCGGACTGGCAATGCCCAACGCCGCCGTCACCGCAATTGCAGCCGGCGCGATCAGCGACGAGGAAGTCGGCCCGGTGAACGGCCAACTGGCGGTTCTTCACGCGGCGGCCATTGAGCAACTGCGATCTCAGGGCCTCGCTGAAGCGACGTTTCGATGGGCTTCACGCTTGCTCGATGGCATAGCCGACGGCATGCGGAAGGCGGTGGAGCAAAAGAAACTCGACGGCGGATTGGCGATCCGGCTTGACGCTGCGGGCGGAACGCTTTTGGCCGGCGCAGCGTTGGCCGGCACCGCCTGCCTGGAGACCGTCTTCCAGCACGCGAGCGAGCAAATACCGAGAAACGACCCGGTTGCCAAGACCATTGCGATGGCCGCCGCGACGTATAACGGCATTCACCTGCACACGGTTTCCCTGGCCGTGCCCGACCGGCAACTGGCGCCGCTGGTCGGCGACCGCTTGGAGATCGTCGTGGGAATCGCCGACGACAAGGTTTTGGTCGCCGTGGGCCGTGGCGCCGCCCCGGCGATCAAAAATGCCATTGACCGTTTGAAAAGCACAGGCGTCGGGGAAGTGCCGCCGCTAAAGATCAACGTGACCGTCGCGCCGGTGGCGCGGCTTCTCGCCACCGTTGGCGAGGACCCTCGCCTCAAGGCCAGCGCTGCCATGTTGGCCGGCCTCTTCCAAAACGACGATGCCAAGGGTTGCCTCACGCTCTCTGCCCAGCGCAGCCCGCGGGGAGTGCAGTTGCGGCTGCAAGTCGACGAAAAAGTGCTCGGTGCGCTCATCGCACTGGGTCAAATGATGGGCACCTATCTGCCGCGTTGATCGTCCGGCCGGTGATTTGCCCGTTGGCAGGGCCGCTCCATCGTCGCGTAGCACGGCACCCCCATCAAGCTCCTCACGAACGTCCTTTAACGTGCGCTGGGAATTGCCGGGTTGATGTCGATGGAGATTTCGGCCGCTTTTAAACCGTCGGCGGTGGCTTTCAACAACAGCGTGCCGCGGGATTGCCGTGCGGATTGCACGATGACCTGCCCTAAACCGTTGTACAGACTGCGGCGATTGCCCTTCTCCGGTTCGTGGCAGAGCGGATTGCCGTTGCCGACCCCGATGATCGAGCCGGGGCCGGTCAGCTTAAACGTCACCAGGTTTCCGGCGGTGGGCACCGGCCGGCCCTGGGCGTCAATCGCTTGAACGGTGACCGGCTCCGCGTCGCGGCCATCGCCCGCCAGCCGGCAGCGATCGGCAATCAGTTGCAGCGACAGCGGTTCGCCGGTCGTTTCGACCGCGAATCGAGCGACTTGCTTGCCGCTCTTTTTGGCAATGGCTTCCAGTTTGCCCGCCTCGTAGGGCACGTCCCACGACACCATGTCATACCTGTCCACCGCTTTCTCGCCGATCGGTTTGCCGTTGAGGCTCAGGGCGACCGTATCGGCATTGGTCAGCGCCATGACCTTCACCGGCTTACCTTGCCGCCCCGGCCAATTCCAATGGGGTATCAACCGCAGCACCGGCCGATCCTCGATCCACTGCGCCTGGTGGATGTAGAACGCGCTCTTGGGAAATCCGCAGAGGTCCATGCAACCGAACGACGACGCGGTGGCCGGCCAGCCCAACGGCTGTGGCTCGCCGTGATAGTCGAAGCCGGTCCAAACGAAACCGCCGGCCACGAACGGCCGCTCGGCGATCATCTTCCAGGCCTTGCTATGCGTGAGGCCCCACGGCTGGGCTTGCGTGTCGTATGAGTCGAGCACGCCGCGCCGCCGATCGGTCGTGTATTCGCCCCGCGTCATGACCGCCGACGTGTCTTCGGAACTGGTCATCGGCCTCTTCGGGTTGGCCTTGTGGTAGGCGTCGTAGACATTGGGCTGGTAGTTGAAACCGGCCACGTCCGCAGCCTTCGACGCGTTCACCGCGTTGAGCATCGCACCGCTCTGGGCCGCAGTGACCGGCCGCGTGGAATCCAGCTTCTTCACCAGCGCCGTCATCTTACGCACCATTTCATAACCCTGGCGAGTTCCCTGCATGGGCTCTTCATTGAAGACCGACCAGAGAATGACGCTCGGATGATTGCGGTCGCGGCGGACCAGCCACTGCAACTGACGCTGGTATTCGGCCGCCGTGTTGAAGTTCCGGTTTTCATCCATCACCAGCATGCCCAGGCGATCGCAGGCGTCGAGGAACTCGGCCGCGGGCGGATTGTGCGAACAGCGACAGGCATTGGAACCCATCTCCTTGAGCTTTCGCAGGCGGAACTCCCAGAGCGAGTCGGGAACGGCCACGCCCACGCCCGCGTGATCCTGGTGATTGCAAGTGCCTTTGAGTTTCAACGGCTGATCGTTGAGGAAGAACCCCTTCTCGGCGTCGAAGCGAATGGTGCGAAAACCGCAGCGCGTGGTGACCTGGTCCAGGACCGCGCCGCCGCGGCGAAGCACGGTGTGCACCTCGTACAGCGCCGGCCGATCGACCGACCAGAGGCTGGGCGCATCCACGGCGATGTCGTATTTCGCCACCGGCTCGTCGAACGGCGCCACGCTCGCGGCGGCCTCCGCGCGAGCCACCGGCTTCCCCTTCGGGTCGATCAAGGTGGATTCGATCTCGACCGCGGCCGGCTCGGCCCCCGAATTGCCCAGCGTCACTGCGACGGGAATCGTCCAGCGGCCGTCCGGGCGGCGCACCGGGTTGGCGAACACGCCGTCGGTGGCGATGTGCACGGGACTCCGCTTCACCAGCCACGTGTGCCGATAGATGCCGGCGCCTTCGTACCACCAGCCCTCCATGGCGTCGGCGTCGACCCGCACCGCGATCGTATTCCGCTCCTTGCCGAAGCGGGCCATGGGCGTGATGTCGATGGCAAACGACGTGTAACCGCACCAGTTGCGGTGCACCACCGTGCCGTTGACCCAGACCGTGCAGAAAGTGGCCACTCCGTCAAACTGAAGCTCGATATGCTTGCCGCAATCGGACGGAGCGAGTTGGAAGCTGCGCCGATACCAGCCGATCCCCCGCGCACGGAAACCCTGGGCCAGGTTGTTCTTCTCGTCGACGGTCCCTTCGATCGCCCAATCATGGGGCAGATCGACCCGGGCCCAGTCGTCGTCCTTGTACTGGCTTGCGGCGGCGCCCCGGGCGGTTCCGGCTTTGGCGTTGTTATACGAAGCCTCGTGTCCGCTGACGACCGGAAAGGGGATGTCGCCACGATGGAATCGCCAGCCTTGGTCGAGTGAGAGACGCTCTCTGGCCATTGGCGGAGGCGTCGCAACTACGGTATCGGCGGCCGCCGGCCACGCCGTACTCACGATAAGGAGGGACAACAGGGTAATTGCTGGACGGCAGTTCATCGCACACGTCTCCACTATTTGTCGTTGGGGATGGTTCATTGTATCAACGAGTGCTGGTCCTTGACCAGGATCTGTTTTCCGACGATCGCCCTTTGCTGCGCTGCGTCAGTCCGACACGCCGGGCAATCGTCACTTGAGTTGCACCACCGTGATCGAATGTGCCGGCAAGACCAACACTTTGTCCGGCGACCAGGCCACTTGGAGCGGCGCGACGGTCACGGCTTCCGGCTTGCCCGGCATGTTGATCTCGCCCAGCGCGGCGCCCTCGATGCGCCAGGCCGTGGCCGAAGCGACGGCCTTGTCCGACAGCTTCAGTTTCAAGGAGATCGCTTGCCGGGGCGAGAAATTGATCAGCCCGAGCGTCAGTGTGCCGCGCTTTTCGTCGCTGGCGGCCACGGCGTCCAGCAGGGCGTTCGTGGGTACTTCCAAGGGAACGAGTCGGCCATGGAACTCCGCGCCGTAGAGCGCCAATACGTGGCCCACGGGATCCATCACCGCGTCGTTCCGCGTGGTCTTGATCGCACCGATGACGTTGACCGTCTGCGGCCAGGCCGCCACCTGGACCAGCTCCGCCGAGCGCAGCAACTCGTGCAGCCCGCGCGCCACCGCGATGGCGTCGCCCAGGCAATAGTAATGCTCGTACGCCCCCACGCCGCACGCGTCGGGCGCGGGCTTCCAGTCGCGGACGATTCCCCATTCGTCGATGCACAAGCGAACGCGGTCGATCTGCGCATCCTTGCCGATCCGTTTCCGCATGTCGCTGACGATGTTGCGCACTCCATCGAGCACGCAGGCCGAATAACCGACGAACTGGTCGTCGAACTTTCGCGCGTCCGCTGCACTGAAGGGAAGACGCATCTTGCGTTCCGCATAGAAGTGGCCGCTCAACAGGTCGACGTGCCCGGCACTGCCGGCAAGGAACGCGTCGTTCCATTTGCCCGGCGCGCCGACGGCCACCACGCGGATGCCCGGATCGATCTTGCGCATCGCGCCGACAAAGGCATTGTGCCGCAGCACGTACTGCTGCACCGAGACGTTCCCCAATTGCCAGACGCCGAACATTTCGTTGCCGATTCCCCACCACTTCACGCCGTAGGGCTGGGGATGGCCGTTCTTGCCGCGTTCCCCGCCCCAGCGGCTGGCCGAGGATCCGTTAATGTACTCCACCTCCTCGGCGGCCAGTTCCACCGAGCCCAGCCCGGTGTTGACCACCACCAGCGGTTCGATGTTCACCTCGCGGCAGAAGGCCATGAACTCGTCGATGCCGAAATCGTTGTCCTCGACGTCGTTCCACGCCCGCTCCCAGCGGGGCCCACGGCGATCGCGATCGCCAATGCCGTCCTTCCAGTCGTAACCGGAGACGAAGTTCCCGCCCGGCCAACGCATGATCGTCGCCCGGAGCTGCTTGAGCAAAGCCAGCGTGTCGGACCGCATCCCATGAACATGATCCGCCGGCATCAGCGACAGGCCGCCGATCCACAAGTAACCTGGCCGGGAGAGCGTCACCGACAGGCTGGCCGAATCGGTGGTCGCAGCGGCCGTGAATCGGAAACCGTATTTATCATAAGTGCCGCCAACCCGATCCAGAATGATGCTCTTTCCATCCTCGCCTGCGGGCCCCCAAGCAATACGGACCTCGACGGGCGTCGCCCGGCCCACGTGCGCGAGGATCGCATAACCGACGTACTGCTTGCCGCGCACCAGACCGATGCCGCCCTGGCGGATGCCGCAGCGGCCCTGCTTGGCATCCTTGACCCAGACGGCCATGCAATGGCCGCCGGCGTAGGCGCCCGCCGCGTCGTGCATCACGCTGACGTCGGCTCCCTTGGGCGAAACCGTTTCCCACTTCTTTCCCGGTTCCAAGAGGAACTTGCGATCGATGAGCTTCTCCGCCCAAATGCCGTCATGGATGCATCGCCCCAGATGTTCGATGAACTGGCCGTAGATATACGGTGAGATCGCCGGACCCGCTTTTGCCCAGTCGACGGATAACTCCACATTGTCTGCTCGCAAACCAGCCGCCAACGCGACGATCGTGCCGAGGATCGCCGCAACGCCGGCATTCAGCAATATTCTGCAAGACCGATGCATCAACTTTCTCCTTGTTCAGGTCAAGTCCGCTGGAGGCGCGGCCATCTGACGATGACGCCTCCAGCCGACGAACCGGCATGCAGCGGCGATACCGCGGCGGCAAAGGCCGGCACGGCGCGCCACCATGTATTCCGGCATCGTTGCGCTGGCATCAGGGGCGCCCATCGCATTAGATCCGCTCAGGATATGGATTGTAAGGGGCCGGACCGGTTTCGCGGGGCCTTAACTTCGTCCGAGCCACCGGGACCTCACGGCCGTGGCCTAGCAAAGCCGAGTGTTGTCGCCAGACAGATCTGTGTCAAGCGTCTGTGTCTCTCAATAACTCTGCATTTCGAGGGTGCAGCGCTCTTGCTTCGCTTGGTCCCAGGAGAGGTTTCCTTTGATGCTCGTCCGTCTGTCCTTGACTAACCGTAAGTCACTGCAACAATGGAAGTGGTTATCATCATATAACCCGTTATAGCGGTTGGGCGTCGAGTCGAGCCGTTGCGGGTGTCTAACGACGGACAATTGCGCGGGCATCGAGTACATCGGGGCTGACCCGCCAATGCGGAGAAGCTTGGCAACTTGGGGCAGTATCCCTTTCGGGCGACTCGGAATGAGGTCTCGGTTCAAATCCTTTTGAAAGGAGACTGTGCCATGCGACGGATTGTGTTGTCACTTGCCATTCTGGCAGTCGTGTTCATCGCCTTGGCGGAGTCGGCATCGGCCTGCTGCCGCCGCAATCGCTGCTGTTGTGTGCCGTGCTGCACCACTTCGTGCTGTGCGGCCCCATGCGCGGCGCCCTGCGCGGCGCCCTGCTCATGCCCATGCGCCGCCCCATGCGCGGCGCCCTGTGTGGCGCCCTGTGCGGCCCCATGCTGCGAAACCCCCTGCTGTGCAACTCGCTGCTGCCGTAGGTCGTGGCGGTGGTCGTGCTGCTGCGAGACTCCCTGCTGCGGCGCCTCGCCGTGCGGCACGTCGAGTTGCAGTTCCTGCGGCGGTGCGCCCGTCATACCCGCCGCGCCCATGGCGCCGGCCGCAAAGTAAATAGTTTGCGGCGTGCCATCAGGTTCCACCCACCTCACCCGCGGGCGATCTCGCTTGCCGAGGTCGACGCGGGCGGGGTGGAATCCTTGGCTCGGCCGCCATGCAACCGCGACTCGCTCTCTTCACTTACTCCGCCACAGTTCGACGTAAGGGCACCACACACGCTAATCCCGGATTATTCACGGCCAAATAGAAGCCCGAAGCGCAAGCGAGGAAGTCATCAAGACTTCGCCTCGCTTGCGCGTCGGGCTTTAATTGCGCACGCTGCGTCCGAACATCCCTGGCCATGAATAATCTGGGCGAATGCCCATGGACGCCGGGCGACGCGGCGGCGATGATCCGCGGAGCGACCAGGACCACGAACTCCCGCCGCTGGACCTGGCTCTTGACAGTGCTCTCAATGACCATTCGGCCCAAAGCCAGGGTCTTCCCATCGGCCACGCTGATCGTGCTCTGCATGCTCGTAACAGAGATCGAGGGCGCGCGGAGCAACGGGTCGAACGGGCTCTTGAGCGCGGCGATGGGAAGGCCCTCGGAGATCGGGCCGACGCTGGATTGCTCCACGTCGATTTCCATCGTGATCGTGTTATCGGGGCAACCCTCCCAAAAAACACGGGCAAGCCCTTGCCACCGAATCCCTGCCAACCACCGACCCCTGCCCACTTCTCACAGCGAGAGCACAAACTCCACCAGGTCGTGAAGCTCTTGCTCCCTGAGTTCCGCGCGGCGGCCGCCGCGCAGCCCATGCTTGCCTTCGACGAGCAACTCCCGCACCGTGTTGTATCGGCCATCGTGCAGATAAGGGGCCGTCCGCCAGACTTCGACCAGCGGGGGAGTGTAGAAGTGATCGGTCTGTTCGTGCAGGCTCCGCGAGCCGACGTCGTGCGACCGTCCGTCGCTGTAGAAGGGGGGCCGATGGCAGCGGCAGCAGCCGATCTGCTCGTCGCAAAACAACTTCCGCCCCCGCTCGGCCGCCGGGCTGAGCCGGCCGTCGACGAGGTGCGGACTCGGCGCCGCGCGGAGCGATTTGAGATAGGCGTCGATCGCGGCCGCCTCCTCCTCGGGCCGATCGGCGAAAAGGATGTGGCGGAGGCCCGACCGCACCGCCTCCTCGGCATTGCTGCGGACGCCTTCCCACATGGCGGGCGGGGTGCGGTGGGCCAACAGCAGGCTCTTGGTGTTCTTGGGATTGCCCTCGCCGTCGTTCAACAGGTCCCAGTTCAAGCCGTCCACGCGCCCATCCGGATGACAACTGGCGCAACTCAGCCATTGCTGGTAACAGATCGTCGCGTCGTGAAACAGCAACTGGCCGCGACGTTGCGGCGTTAGCTGCGGCGGCGGGCCCAGCACGATCGCGGCGACGGGAGCGTCGGGCGCCCGCAGATCGGCCATGGCCACCGTGTCGCTGAAGTATTGGGCCGCGTAGATCTTCGACCCCACCACGGCCAGCCCACGCGGGCCTTTGCCCGGCAGTTTGATGCGCCGCCACAGGCTATCGCCCATGCTCGTATAGATGGGCCAGACCCCCATCATCGGCGACATGCTCGCGGCATCCTCGCCGAGCAGAGTGGAACGTTCGATGACACACAACTCGTGGGTGCCGGCAAGACTGACGCAAACCCATTTTCCATCCGCCGTGCAGGCCACGTCCCAGGGATTGCCGGCGCCCCGCTCGTTCTCGTCCATGCCGACCGTACGCAGCAGCGTCCGCCCGCGCACGTCGATCATGCTCACCACGTTGACCTCCACCCAGCCCCCGTCCACGTGAGAGGGGACCATCTCGAAGTTACCCAGGATGTGCGTCACGAAGGCCTGCCCGCCGTCGGGCGCGATGCACAGGCCGCGCACGCCGCTGGAGCCGTGGGGCAGTGCGATTGCGGTGGCCGCATGGGTCCGGGTATCGATCACCATCACGCTGGGCGACACATCGCCCTTGAAGGCCCCGTCGCTCCGCGTGTTGGGCAGGTGACCGGCCACCAGCACCGCGCGGCCGTCGGGCGTCACGGCCGCGGCCACCGGCTCGCGAACCGCGGCGATACGCGCCAGCTCCTTGAAAGCCGCCATGTCGATCACCGAGACGTCGCCGTCGAAGCGATTGCAGACATAGAGCCGCCGGCCATCCGGGCTGATGGCGGGGCCCATCGCGGTATGCCCCGCCGGAATGGCGGCCAGCAGCTTGCCCGAAACCGCGTCCAGCATGGCCACCGTGCTCCGCGCCGCCGCACAGGTGACGATCAGCCTGGTCCCGTCCGGGCTGAGGGCCAGGCCGCTGGGCGCGGCCGGCAGGGCCACCCGCCGTATCACGCGGCCACCGGGCAACTCGACCCACGTCAGCGCGCGGGCGTCCTCGTCGGCGACGTACAGAGTCCGCCCATCTTTCGACGCGGCCAACGCGCACGGTCCCTGGTACCGGCCAACCTCTTCGGCGCCGCTCGCCCACGGAATCATCCCCGCGCCGGCAGCCGACAAAAGAACCAACGCGCGGTACGAGAATATGTTGACCATGGACAGGCTTCAGCAGTCAGCGCGTCTACGAATTTGCCGCAATCACAAACTATTCTATTGCAGGTGCTTGTGATCCGAAAGGCTGATTGCTGAAAGCTGACCGCGGAAAGCTATTGGCTTATTGCCTCACCGCGACGCGTCCACCGCCAGACGCTCCACGAGTTCGATCAGTTTCCCGCCATGGATCGGTTTCGCGATATAGCCGTCCATGCCCGCGGCCAGGCAGCGTTCCCGATCGCCCTTCATGGCGTGGGCGGTGATGGCAATCACCGGCACGCGGGACTTCCTCGTTTCGGGCATTGCCCGGATCGCCGCGGCCGCCTCGAAGCCGTCCATTACCGGCATCTGCACGTCCATCAGCACCAGGTCGAAGTTCTGCTGCCGCAGCATTTCCAAGGCCTGCCGACCGTTTTCGGCGGTCGCCACCGCGTGGCCGCGTTTGTTGAGCACGCGGATGACCAGGATTTGACTGGCGGGCGTGTCTTCGACCAAGAGCACCCGCAGGGCGTTCGCCGTCGCGATCTTGCCACCACTGACCGTATGCGCCGTGTGCTCTTCGATCGCCGGCGGCGAAGGTTCCAGGGCGGTGGGAAATCGCAGCGTGAAATAGAATGTGCTACCCTGCCCGGGAGCGGTTTCCAACTCGATTCGGCCGCCCATCATGGCCACCAAATTCGTGGCGATGGTCAACCCCAGGCCGGTGCCCCCCTTGCTCGGCGTGGCCGCGGTCGCCGCCTGGAAAAAAGGGGCGAAAATCTTCTGCCGCACCGCCGCTTCGATTCCGACTCCGGTGTCCGCGACGGAAAACCGGATCGCCGCCGCGTCCGCGGCTTGCTCCGCGACATCGAGGCGGACCACGATCTTCCCTTCTTCGGTGAACTTGATCGCGTTGCTCAGTAGATTGAGCAGAATTTGCCGCAGCCGCAACGGGTCGCCGCGCACCCAATCCGGCGTCGCCGCCGCCACTTCCGCGTCGAGCGTCAGCCCTTTTTCGTTGGCGCGGACCTGCATCAGCCGCGCCGTTTCGCCGACCATCCGGCGGAGGCTGAAAGGCACCGATTCGAAGACCAACTTGCCCGCCTCGATGCGCGATAAATCGATCATGTCGTTCAACAGCGCCAGCACGGAGTCGGCCGAATCCTTGACCGTCTCCAGGCAATCGCGCGCCTCGGCCGGCAGCACCTCCTCCAGCGCCAACTCGGTCATCCCCAGGATCACGTTCATGGGGCTCCGCAATTCATGGCTGGTAACGGCCAGGAACTGGCTCTTGGTCCGGTTCGCCTCTTCCGCAAGCTCCTTGGCGCGTTGCAATTCCTGCTCGGCCCGCTTGTGGTCGGTGATATCACGGCTGACCCCCACCAGCCCGACGACTTTACCTTGCCGGTCTTTCAGCGGTATTTTGGTGGTCAAGACCGCTCTCGCATTGCCGGCAGGGTCGCGGTGGGGTTCCTCCTTCTCGATCATCGGCTGGCCCGTGCGGACAAGCTCCTGCTCGTCCTTGCGATACTGCGCGGCCAACTCCGCGGGATAGAAGTCATCGTCGGTTTTTCCCACAACGTCGTCAGGCGCCGCGGCGCCCATGATCCGCGCTACGGCCACATTGGCGGCCACGAAGCGGCTCTCGGCGTCTTTTACGTAAACGCAATCCGGCAAGTGGTCGATGAGCGTGCGTAACAGGTTTCGCTCATGTTGCAGCGCCTCTTCCGCCTGCTTGCGCTGTGTCACGTCGATGGTCACCCCCATCAAGCAGCGCGGCTTTCCGGGGGTGTCGTGAAACGCCCGCCCCTTGATGAGGATCCAATGCAGGCTGCCATCCGGCCAGATGGTGCGGTATTCTCCCCGGTAATCTCCCGGGTGGACCGACGCCTCGGCCAGGTGCCGCCGGGCCAACTCGCGATCTTCGGCCACCGTTCGTTCCAGGAACAGCGCGAAGCTCGGCTCCGCGGAAGCCGGCAGCCCGAACAACTCCTTGCTCCGTTCGTCGGCCGTGAGCGCGCCGGTCACCAGGTCCAACAGCCACCAACCGGTACCCGACGATTCTAAGACCAGCCGCAACCGCTCCTCGCTCTCGCGCAAGGTTTCTTCCGCCCGCTTCCGCTGACTGATGTCGGTGATGGCGGTCTTGCAGAAAATGCCTTCGGGCTCGCCCGCCTCGATGGGGACACTGCGCAATTGCACCGCGATCGACCGCTGGTCGGTGCCAATCAGGCTTAGCTCGGAGGTCACCTCACGACGCTCGGCGCAGCAGACCCGCAAATGCTCCGCGAAGGCGGCCCGGTCCCGTTCCACGACGTGGGGCGTAAACGGATAGCCCGTCAACTCTTCGCGTTCGCCACCCAAGAGTCGTACGCCCGCCAGATTGATCTCCTGCACGTAGGCGTCTTCGTCCAGCGTGACGTATCCCACCGGCGCAAAGTCGTACAAGTCCACGTAGCGGTCGCGGTAGGCTTCCAATTGCTGCTGGGTCTTTCGCAATTCCCGATTTTCGGCCTCGAGTTTTCCCTGCTCCAACGCCAACTCGCTCACCAGTTTCCGCACCTCTTCGGCCCGGGGCGATTCGGGATTGGAAATGTGCCGGACGAGCAACTGCTCGACTCTTTTATCAAGGTGTGGAGAACCGCCGGGATCGCTGCTTTCCGGTTCAATCATGGTTGGAGCGTTCTGCGTCATTCTGCGTCATCGCGGGTGGCGGCTGCGGCGTACAAACGGGGTCTGCACGAATGGGCACGACCGCTTTCCCATAGCGGCCAACCCCCCAACATCCTTTGCCTCTGGATCCGGAAGAGAGCGGGAGGAAAGAAAGATGGGGAGGCAAACCACGGGCAGTTACCCCCAGCAAGACGGGCGGAAGTATAGCATAAGGCCCGTGGGACTTTTTCAATGCTATGCGCGTGGAGGGGTGAAAACAACCGATATCGCGACGGAAAAAACGCCCGCCGCATAGCGCCGACAGGTGGTACACCGTTGTTAACGGGGGTGCGATGACTGTTCGTCAATCCTTCGGACCAGGTCTGTGCCGACTCGCCCGGCGATCCTTTACGCGCCGCGCGCGGAGCAGTAGACTTGGGGCCATCGTGGGGGAGCACGTAGCGCGTGGTCTTGGAAATCCTGGAGGCTGGAAAGGGAACACTATGGGTCGCAACCGGAAAAGCGTCATCGTGTGGCAACTGGTCTTGCTGTCGTTGGTCCTGACGGGGCGGCCTGTCGCGGCTGCCGCGGCCGATTTCGATCAAGCATCGTTCCTTAACCCGCCAAAGTCGGCCCGGCCCTGGGTGTACTGGTTCCCGCTCGACGGCAATCTCACCCGCGAGGGCATCACCGCCGACCTGGAGGCCATGCAGCGGGTGGGCATCGGCGGCGTGCTCTACATGGAAACCGATCAGGGAACGCCGCGCGGCCCGGCGGCCTTTGGCGGCCCGCTGTGGCGCGAGTTGATCCAGCATGCCTGCCGCGAGGCCCATCGGCTGGGCCTGGAAATCAACATGAACAACGACGCCGGCTGGTGCGGCAGCGGCGGGCCATGGATCACGCCCGAGTTGTCGATGCAAAAGCTCACCGTCAGCGAGACATGCGTCTCCGGACCGCGCCGCTTCGAGGGCCTGCTGCCCCGTCCGGCGGCCGTCAAGGACTTCTATCGCGACATCGTGGTGCAGGCGTTCCCCACGCCCTTGGGTGACGACGTCGAGTTGGCCGCCGCCCACCCCCAGGTCAGCACCAGCGCCGCCACCTGGAAGGGCGACGCGCGAAAGCCGTTCGACGGCACGCTGCGGCCGGGCGTCGTGCTCGATGTTCCCAATGGCGACCGGCCGCAGTACGTCCAGCTTGCGTTTGCGAAGCCATTCGCGGCCCGCACGCTGACCCTGACCATGCCCATGGGGGGTCACTCCGTCCAAGGCGCTTTGCAGGTTTCCGACGATGGTAAGCACTTCAAGAGCGTGGGGCGATTCAGCGGGCAGCCGCCGCTGATTTCGCTCAGCGTGCCCGAGACCACGGCCCGTTATTTCCGCATCCTCTTCACCGCGGCCGACCACCAGGTCAAGAAACTGGTCCTGGCGCGGTTGACGCTCAGCCCGGGCGTTCGCATCGAGAATATCCAAGGAAAGGCCTCGTTCACGGTGCAGCAGGTTGCCCCGCTTTCAAGCACGTTTCCCGTGTTGCCGGCGGCCTTGGTCATTCCCCGTGACAAAGTCGTCGAGCTTTCGACCCAGATGGACGCCGCCGGCAAGCTGGCCTGGGACGTTCCACCGGGAAAATGGACCATCCTCCGCATCGGCCACACCACCACGGGCAAGGACAATCATCCGGCCCCGGAAGCCGGCCGCGGGTTGGAGTGCGACAAGCTCAGCCGGGCCGGCATCGACGCCCACTTCGCCGGCCTGATGGCGAAACTGGTTGCCGACAATGGACCGCTGGTGGGCCAAACACTGGTCACCACGCACATCGACAGTTGGGAGGTCGGCTCGCAAAACTGGACCCCACGGATGCGCGAGGAGTTCCGCCGCCTGCGCGGTTATGACCTCTTTCCGTTCTTGCCCGTGATCACCGGCCGGGTCGTCGACAGCCTCGAGGTCTCCGAGCGGTTCCTCTGGGACCTGCGGCAGACTGTTTCCGATTTGCTCGTGGAGAACTACGCCGGCCGCATGCACGCGCTGGCCAAAGAGCATGGGCTGCGGCTCTCGATCGAAGCCTATGGCGAACCGGCCGACGACATCCGCTACGCCGGCCAATGCGACGAGCCGATGGGCGAGTTCTGGTCGTGGGTCAAATTCGGCGCCGCCAACAGTGTCACCGAAATGACCTCGGCCGCCCACGTCTACGGCAAACGCATCGTCGGCGCCGAGGCCTTCACCGCCACGAATGACGAAAAATGGCTCGGTCATCCCGCCAATCTCAAGGACTTGGGCGATTGGGCCTTCACGGAAGGGATCAACCGCTTCGTCTTTCACCGCTACGCGCTACAGCCCTGGAAAGACGTCCGCCCCGGTGTTTCCATGGGCCCCTGGGGATTGCACTACGAACGCACGCAAACATGGTGGGAGCAATCGCGGGCCTGGCACCAGTACCTCGCGCGCTGCCAGCACCTGCTCCGCCAAGGGCTGTTTGTGGCCGACATCTGCTATCTCCAGCCCGAGGGCGCCCCGCGGGGGTTCAGCCCGCCCAGCCACCGCAGCGGCGACCCCTTGCTCCGACCCGGCTACAACTTCGACGGTTGCACGGCCGACGTGGTGCTCACGCGGATGCGCGTCAAGAACGGCCGGCTCGTGCTCCCCGACGGCATGAGCTACCGCGTGCTGGCGTTGCCCGACGTCGAGACCATGACGCCCGCAGTGCTGGCCAAGGTGCAAGAGTTGGTGGATGCCGGCGCCACGGTCATCGGCGGAAAAGCGCCGCGCAAGTCGCCCAGCCTGACCGGCTATCCGCAGTGCGACGCCGAAGTTGCCCAGCGCGCCGCCGCTCTTTGGCGCAGCGGAAAGCTCGTCTCCTACCGGACCGCCGAGGAGTGGCTGGCCGCGCACGGCGTGCCAGCCGACTTCTCGGCCTCCGCCCCGCTGCGCTACATCCACCGCGCGACGCCCGACACCGACATCTATTTCGTGGCCAATCCCGAAGCCTACGATGTGGCCGTCACGGCCAAGTTCCGCGTCACGGACAAACGGCCCGAACTGTGGTCGCCCGACAGCGGCCAAGTCGAGCCCGCCGCGATGTTCGAGGTCAAGGACCACGCCACCAGCCTGCCGCTGCGATTCGGCCCAAGCGGGTCGGTGTTTGTGATCTTTCGCAAGGGCGCGGCCCAAGTGGCCCAAATCGACCCCGTGGTAGCGCTGGCCCGCGATGGCCAACCCTTGCTTCCGCCGGCGCCGCGCATGGCGAAGATCGTGATCGGCAAGGCCCGTTACGGCCTGTTGGACGAACCCCGCCGGACCCGCGACGTGCGGGCGAAGCTTCAGGCGATTGTCGATCGCGGAGAGTCCCGCGTGATTGTCGCCCGCATGGCCGAGGGCGATGATCCGGCTCCCATGATCGTGAAGACCCTGGAAGTGGATTACACGGCCGATGGCCGCCCCTTGCACGCGACGGGCCATGACCCCGAAGCGGTCCATTTCGCCGTCGAGGAGCCGGCCGGAACCGAGGTTGCCCGAGTTCGGCTCGATCCGTCGGGCCGCATCGTGCTGGAAGCATCGCAAGCGGGCCGCTACGAGTTGAAGACCGCTTCCGGCCGAACGCTCCACGCCGAAGTGGCGGCGCTGCCGCCGCCGGTCGAAGTGGCCGGACCATGGGACGTGACCTTTCCGGCCCAAGCCGTGGTGCAACAAAAATACCCGTCGCAGCCGCGGCAAGTCCGCTTCGACAAGCTGATCTCGTGGAGCGACCACGCGGAGGCCGATGTGAAGTATTACAGCGGCACGGCCACCTATCGCACGACGTTCGCCGCGCCGGCCGAAATGCTCGACGCGAACCGCCGCGTCGCGCTCGACTTGGGCAAAGTGGCCGTGATGGCCGAAGTCCGTCTCAACGGCCGCGACCTGGGCATCCTCTGGAAGCCGCCCTACCAGGCCGACGTGACCGGCGCCGTCCGCCCCGGCCGGAATGTCCTGGAAGTTCGCGTGGTCAATTTATGGATCAATCGTTTGATCGGCGACGAGCAGTTGCCCGACGACAGCCCGCGGGCCAACGGCATGACGCTCAAGGAGTGGCCGCAATGGCTGCTCGAAGGCAAGCCCAGCCCGACCGGCCGCCACACCTTCACCAGTCATCGGCTGTGGAAGCGGGGCGACCCGCTCCAGGAGTCGGGCCTGCTCGGCCCGGTGCTGCTCCGCGTCCGTGAGGATGTGGTCCTGCCCTGAGGTGATGGAAGCAGCCGTAGGGTGCGTGCTTGCACGCACGCGATTCGGCGGGGAGAAGCACCCCACTTACTATTTCCCCGGCCCGAGTGCGGCATCTGCCGCATCGCCGAGCCGCGCGACGATCTCCGGCATCCATTGCCGGTGTTCCGCTTTCATCGCACACGCCCGCAGGCAGGTGATCTTGTCGTCGTCCCACACGTCGACCGGCGCCGACGCCTCGATCATCGCCTTGGGCAGCGTGGCCAGGGCCAGGTGCACGTCGCGCTCCGCCGCGGCGTCGAACACGCGCCGTGCCAGCCGCGTCGATTGGCGGGCCGAAGGGCTGCGCACTGCCCACGCCACGATGTCCAGCTCGGGGGGGAACAGCGGGGCGAAGCGGCGGTCCTGCTGCAGGTGATCGTATAGGTCCAGTGCTGCCTCGCGGCACATTTCCAGCATCCGCGCGAATTCGCCGCCGGTCGCCAAAGGCAACAAGCGTAGCGTGGCCCAGAGTCCCACCGCGGCCGCTCCCGGGCGGGAACATTCCAGGGAAATCTCCCCCAGGTGCAACTCGTCGGAGGTGAAATAGGTGTAGGGCGAGTCGTGCTGGTAGATCCGCCCCACCTCGGGATTTTTGAACAGCACGCAACCGCAGCCGTAAGGTTGCAAGCCGTGCTTGTGGGGATCGACGACGATCGAATCCGCTTCGCCAATCCGTTGAAAAGCGGCTTCCGCATTCGCGCCGAGATTCCCAGCCAACTTGAAGTATCCGCCGTAGGCCGCGTCGACGTGGACCCGGAAGCCATAACGTTCCCGCAGCTTCAAGATCGCCGGCAGCGGATCGACGGCCCCCACGGCCGTGCTTCCCAGGGTTGCCACCACGGTGCCGATCGCGCCGCTTTTCACGACTGCTTCGAGTTGCTCGGGGTCCATGCGGCCGCAGCCGTCGGCCGGCACCTTGACCAGCGGCGTCCGCAGCACGGCGGAAAGCCGGGCGTGGGTATAGTGGGCCTGTTCCGAGACGGCAATGCCCTTGCCCGGATGCAGCTGCCGCGACACCCATAGCGCCTCGAAATTCGCCATCGTTCCCCCGCCGCAAAGATGTCCGAGATGTTCCTTCCAGCCGAACATCCGCGCGATTTCGGCCACCGCCTCCTTTTCCATCGCCGAGCTCGCCCGGCCGCCGTCCAGCGCGTGATTGTTGGGATTGATCCACATCGCCAGCGCGTATGCCAATCTGGCCACCGGGTGCGGCGGCTTGAGCATCTGGCCGATGTAGAAGGGGTGGTGGTAGGGGTAGTTATCATGCAGGCGGGAGGCCACTTCCCGCAGCACCTCGGCCATCGCCGCACAATCTGCCACCGCACCGCACTGCGGCAGCGATGAAAAGCCTCCCTCTAAAACCTTGAGGGCATCGCCAAGCAACCGCAGGCTCTGAGAATCGAAGCTCATGGGAAACCGTCTCCACCTTGTGACCGCGCAAACATCCGGACCCTTATTTTAGCAAACCGGAAACACGCAGAACACCATGGAGCGACGGTCTGCGCGGCAAGAGTTGTTTGCGAGCCCCTGAATCGCGTCATTCTGAGCGTAGCGGAGAATTTCGTCTCTCACAGGGCGCCAGAGATCCTTCGCTACGCTCAGGATGACAGTAGTACGCTCAGGATGACAGTAGTACGCTCAGGATGACACCAACATGCTCGGCAGTGAAACGATGCACGGGCTCACCGCGAACGATTGCCACCCGCCGGCGACCCGTGCCGCTTCTATGCCACGGTCATGAAAGCTGGCTCACGGGCGTGAGCGCGGCCCATTCGGCCAGGTCCCAGTCGATGCCGGAAGCGTGGGGACGCCGCGGCACGCGTTGCCCCGCGGCGAAGATCGAGTGTTGCGGGGGAGCGAGGCCGACGACCAGGTCCACTTTCCGGCCAAAGGTATCCATAAAGGAAACGGGAACCGACCCGCCATCGGATCCTGCATGGGGACTTGCGACCGGCACCGGTCCCGGCTCGCTCCACTGCATGGCGGCCAGCGAAACGCCCCCGGTAGTGACGGAATCCGCGGTCGTAGTGTCGGCCACCACGAACCCGTCGCAATTGGCCTGCAACTGTCCCCAGCTCAGCGGCGGCGGCTGGTAGAAGCCCCACGGGTTATAGAGCTGGAACAGGCCGCTGGTGCTGTCGTAACCGAGCACCATGTAGGCATGATCTCCGACCAGGCTGCTGCCGGCCATGGTGCTGTCGTTGGTGCCGATGGTTACCGCGTCGGCCGAATTGCTCAACGCGGCGATCAGGGCTTGTTGTTCGCCACCGCCGAGGTCGAAGGTCTGGGCCCCATAGCCCAACACCTGGCCGTCGACGTCGGCCATCCAGCCGCCTTCGATCGAAGCGTAGGTGTTCGTGCCGTCGCGTCCTTCGTTGCCGGTTTCGTTCCACTCGGCGTAGGCCTTCTCGGCCAGCGGCAGCCAAAGGCTGTTGCCTGCGCCCAGGCCCTCATAGACCGGGTTGCCGCTGGAGGTTGGCAGCATGGTGTCGACGGTCACGTAGTCCGGCGTGCCGCTGGTGGTAAAGAAGCGGACCGTGTAGGTTCCGTCGCCGTTATCGATGAACATGTTCCCGATGGCCTGCGGCGAGGCCTTGGCGATAGTCCCCAGCGACGAAATCAGGTAGCAATCCCCCAGGTCGCCTTGCTCCGCGTCGGTATAGGTCGGGCCGTTGGGACCAAACAATGGATCGCCCGCATAAGACTGGTAGCCGAAGGAACCGGTGCCGCCGGGACCGTTGGCCAAGGGATGATCGGTGCCGAGGAACCACTTATCGACCAGGTCGTCGAGCTGGGTCGCCGAACTGCCCACCGCGAGGTTCCCCAACGCATGGCCTTGATATTCCGCGTTGGCCGGATTGCCGTTGACCACGTCGCCGGCCAGCACTTGGACGTAATTGGGCATGTCGAGCGTCGCGGCGTCGCCGACGATCGTCTGCAGATCGCCGAGATCGGTGGCGTCGAGGATGCCGCCGTTTCCCGTGCCGACGCTCTGCAGGATCTGGATCATATCTTGGCGGTTGATCTCGCCGTCCCGCACGAACAGACTTTGAGTGAGGTTTTCCAGGGCCGAGTCACCGAGGGTCAGCAGCGACGGCGCGGTCCATTGACCGGCCAGCGGAAGGAGGCCCGCGCCGCCCGTGCCGTAGCTGAAGCTGGGGTCCGCCGTGCCGGCCGCGTTGGAAGCGGACAAATAGAAGGTCGACGTGGACGGGTCATAGAGCCCCACGGTATCCAGCCCGCTCCCCGTCCAATCGCCGGCCAAGGGAATCCACGTGGAATTGGCGGGCCCAAAACTGAATGCGTTATCGGCCGAGCCTTGCGCATTGGAATTACGTAAATAGAACGTGGAGGTGGCCGGATCGTAGAGCCCCACGGTATCCATCCCGTTTCCCGTCCAATCGCCGGCCAAGGGAATCCATGAGGAATTAGCCGGCCCGAAGGTCACCACGGTGTCTGCCGCGCCCGCCGTGTTGGAATCGCGCAGATAGAACGTCGAGGTGGCCGGATCGTAGAGCCCCACCGTATCGATCCCGTTTCCCGTCCAATCGCCGGCCAAAGGGATCCACTGCGAATTGGCCGGGCCGAACGTAAAGGCAATATCCGTCGAGCCCGACGCGTTGGACTGGCGCAGATAGAATGTCGACGTGGCCGAATTGTAGAGCCCGACGCTGTCCACCCCGCTTCCCGTCCAATCGCCGGACAGGGGGATCCATTGGGAATTGGCCGGCCCGTAGCTCAGTGAAATCCCGTCGGTGCCGGCGGCATTGCTGTCGCTCAGAGAAAACAGGGCGGAGGCCGGCGCGTACAGTCCGACGGTATCGATTACCGTGGCGGAGAGCAACCGCCGGCCTTCCAGCAACTCAAACGCCAGCTTCCTCGCACCGCCCGGACTGCGACGGTGACTCAATCGGCTCCAAGGCGGTCGAGTGCCCAGCGACGGTGAATTGCGCGTAGCTTTTCCTCGTGCGACAGGAGACGTACGCATAGGCATACCTCCCCCTTACGACAATGGAAGACTCGATCCGCAAACATCGGAAATACAAAGCCTTCGTGACGCACACCCCCCGAGTGCCCGCTGACTTTACGGGCTTTGTGGGGATCCTCTCTGAAAGGATTGTAGCGGGGAACCGGCGGCGGAGAAGCTGCCCCGGCGTAGCCTGCGGCTGGCCGATGCCGCGGGTGCCCCGGCCACGGGTTCCCCGGCTTCTGCGCGGTCGGGAACCCGACGATTGGACACTCCGCCCAGGCGGACGAAAGCATCACTTACGGGACTTCCTGCTGGGCGTAACGTCATGCATCGTTGGCGGCATGTCAAAAATCGCAGGACCGCGTAGACGCGACAATCACTTGCCGAGCCAGCCGGCCGCGTCCTGCGCCCAGTACGTAAGAATGATGTCGGCGCCGGCGCGGCGGATCGCCGTGAGCGACTCCAACGCGGCCGCCTTCTCGTCCAGCCAGCCGCTGCGGGCGGCCGCCTTGATCATGCTGAACTCGCCGGAAACGTTGTAGGCCGCCAGGGGCACGCCCGGAAATCGGTCCCGCGCCTGCCGCAAAATGTCGAGATAGGGCAGGGCCGGCTTGACCATGATGATGTCGGCCCCTTCGGCCAGATCGAGCTCGATTTCCCGCATCGCCTGCCCGCCGCCGGCGGCAGGATCCATTTGGTAGCCGCGGCGATCGCCGAATTGCGGGGCGCTCTCGGCCGCTTCGCGGAACGGCCCATAAAAGGCGCTGGCATACTTGGCCGCGTAGCTCATGATCGGCAGGTGCGTGAAGCCCGCCTCGTCCAGCCCGCCGCGGATCGCGGCCACCATGCCGTCCATCATTCCGCTCGGGGCCACCATGTCGGCGCCGGCCCGGGCGTGGACCACCGCCTGAGCGGCCAGCAATTGCAAGGTCGCGTCGTTATCGACGTCCACCCGGCCCGTCGCGTCGCTCACGGGGCCGCAATGCCCATGGTCGGTATACTCGCAAAAACAGACGTCGGTCACCAGCAGCATTTGAGCGGCGGCCGGCTTGGCCACGCGCAATGCTTCGGCGACGATGCCCGAGGCGCTGGTAGCGTCGCTGCCCGAGGCATCTTTCGCGTCAGGGATGCCGAAGAGGATCACACCGCCCAGCCCCAGATCCGCAAGCCGACGGATCTCCTCGGCCAGTAGATCGGGCGACATCTGGTAATTGCCCGGCATGGCCGCGATCTCCCGCCGCACGTTCCGCCCCGGCCGGACGAACAGCGGCAACACCAGGTTCGCCGGCGACAGACGCGTCTGCCGCACCAGCTCGCGAACGGCCGGGTTATAACGGAGCCGGCGCAGCCGGGTGGTGGGAAAACTGGAATTCGTGCGTGGCTCGATCGTCATGGCGTTTTGGGCTTCACGGTCTGAGGGGATGGTTTCTTATCCACAGGAAGTCGTTTTTCCACGGCGGTTTTCCCGGGCGGACGCGGCTGCTGGGCGCCACGCAGGGCTTGTCCACCCGCGCCGCCGACATTGCGGGGCAAGCCGCCAGTCGCACCCGCGCGCGAGGCGGAATGCGCGGCGAGCCGCTTCCGGGCTTCGGCGACCATGTCGGCCGCCCAGGATTTTTCCGCATACAGCTCGACCATCGCCTGCCACATCGCCCGTGCCGCGGCCGGATCTTTGGCCGCTAGATTCCCCGCGTGTTCGAGGCGCTCCTGCAGCACGGCCTGGTAGGCCCCGGCCTGTTTGTCCATCCGGTCGTGGAGGCGATCGAGACGCCGCCGGGCCAATTCGATGTAGTCGCCCATGGGCCCGCCGCGGCCGCTCGGCCGATCGTAGAGATCGACCAGCGCCTGGAGCTTCTTGAAACCGCGTTCGGGGTCGAAGCGGGCATATTGCACGGCCTCGAGGTAGTCGCGCTCGATGGGCGGCGACTTGCCGCTGCGAAGCCGGTTGCCGGCCAGATTATCCAGCCGGTGTTCCAATTGGGCAAGCTCGATTTCCTTGGCGTAACCGAGCAACACCGCCTCGCGGGGATCGTGCGGAAAGAGGGCCATGAACCACTGGATGTTCTCGGCCGCCTCGTCCTCGGCATTGTTGTCGATCTCGCTCGAGATCTTGTCGTAGAGCGCGTCGGCCGTAGGCGGCTGCAGGAAGTACCAAACCACCAGCCCACCGCCGATCAAGCTCGCGGCCAGCACCCAGGTTTGCAGCGAAACCAACGCCCGCCGCGGCTCTTCCTCGGGCTGTTCCTGCTGATCCAGGTCCTCTTCGTGCACGGTGATGAAGCGGCCCGTCGATTTGATCCCGGTCGGCGGCGGCGGTTCCGCTTTGGACGCATTCGGCCGCGGCGCCGCCTTGGCAGCCCCCTCGACCGCGGCGGCGGGCGCCGCACGCGGCGCCGGACCCGGTCCGTGGAACACCGCGGTGCCCTTGGTCGCGGCCGGCGGATCGGGATCCGCGGCGGCTGCCGACTGCGGCGGGACTGCCACGGTTTCCGGAATCGCGCCCCCCTGGGCCAGGATGGCTTCCAACCGCCGGGCAACCAGGTCGGCATTGGGAAACCGCCGCTGCGGATCTTTTTCCAAGAGTTGGGAGACCAGGGCTTCCAACTCTTCCGGCACCTCCGGCGCCGATCGCCGCACCGGCGCGGGAACCGACGTTCGCTGCATCTCCAGGATCCCCAGCAGCGTCGCGGCCTGGAACGGCGGGCGGCGCGTCAACAGTGCGTAGAGCACTCCACCCAGGCTGTACAGATCCGAACGCGCGTCGGTCGCCTCCCCGGCTGCCTGTTCCGGCGACATGTACTCCACGGTCCCCAGCACGCTCCCTTCGGCGGTCATCCGCGAATTGCCGAAGAGCCGGGCGATGCCGAAGTCGGCCAGCTTGACGTGCCCCTGGCTGTCCATCAGCAAATTGCCCGGTTTCAGATCGCGATGGATCACGCCCCGATCGTGGGCGTGACGAAGCGCGCGGCAGATTTCGATGCCGATCCGTGCCACTTCGCGCCAGTCGAAGCGGCGGCCCTGTTGCAATTCGTCTTCCAGGCTGGGACCCTCGACCAGCTCCATGGCATAGAATATAGCCCCATCCTGTTCGCCAAACCCCAGCAGGCGGACGATTCCCGGATGATTCAGCTTGTGGAGCGTTTCCACTTCATTGGCAAAACGATCGCGAAATCCCTCGTCTTCCTCCACCGGGCTGGAAAGCATCTTCACGGCGGCCACCTGGCCGGTGTCGACGTGCTCGGCCTGAAAGACCGTGCCCATCCCGCCGCGGCCCAGCCGGCGCACCACGCGGTAAGGTCCGAGTTGTTCGATCGTCATGGTCGCTTTCCCACAGTTTCTCTGCTATTATCCTACCCTTGGCCCATTTCTGATGCCAGAATAGGAAGCTATGTGCGGCTGCGGATTGCTGAATTTGAACAAGCCCCAGGGGTGGACCTCGCGGCAAGCCGTCGATCGCGTGAAAAAACTCGTGCGGCCGGCCACGACCGGCCACGCCGGCACCCTGGATCCCTTGGCCACCGGAGTGCTGGTAATCGGCATTGGCGCGGCCACGCGGTTGATCCAATACGTGCAGCGGATGCCCAAGTCCTACACCGCCACGTTCCTCCTCGGCCGCACCAGCGACACCGAAGACACCGACGGGCAGGTCGTCGAGCTGGACCATCCCCCGCAACCGACGCAAGCCCAGATTCGCGCGGCGGCCGCCAAGCTGCTGGGCACCATCCGCCAGCGTCCGCCCGCCTTTTCGGCCTTGAAGGTCCACGGCCAGCGAGCCTACAAGCTCGCCCGCAAGGGGATGGCCGTGGAGTTGGCGCCCCGCGAGGTCGACATTTACCGGCTCGACGTGCTCGATTACGACTATCCACGATTGACGCTCCGCGTCGACTGCGGTTCGGGCACGTACGTACGCTCGCTGGGCCGGGACCTGGCCGAATCGCTCGGCACCGGGGGCGTGATGTGCAGCCTGGTTCGCACCGCGATCGGAAGCTTCCGCGTCGAGGAAGCCATCGAGCCGGACCAACTCAGTGTCGAGAATCTTCCCCAGCTTCTCGCGCCCCCCTTGGTGGCCGTCGACTGGCTGCCCCGCGTCGAGCTTTCGCCCGACGAAGTGGCCGCGACGCGCCAAGGAAAAACGCTCGTCCGCGACTTTCCGGCTGGAGAACAACGCAACGAGTGGGCCGCGATCGATCCGCAAGGGCAATTGGTGGCCCTGCTCGCCCGGCTCGAGCCCGGGCTATTACGTCCGACGTGCGTGCTGCCGGAGTAAACTTCTCTTCCGCCTGCCTCTACGTCTTCGCCCAAGTCTGGTAGATCTTGGTGATTTCCGCTTCCTGCGGATCGCCGGCGTGCAACACCACCCGGTACCGCAGCGAAACCGATTGCCCCTTGGCCAGTTGCCAGGGCTTTTCCAGGAAGTTGAACGGCGAGGGCGAAATGAAACCATAATCCCGCGTGAACCACGGGCTGGGCGCCCAGGGGTTCTTGGGGTGGTCCATCAGCACGATCCCTTCCACCACGCCGCCCGCAATGCCCTGCCGCCGGCCATAGTAACCGCACCAGGCGGCCGTCTTACCGAACGTGGCCTTTTCACCCTGGAGTCCGGCCGAATTGTGCAGCGTGCCGCCGCCCCAAGGAATAATGTCCGCCGCCGCGCGGAGCGCAAACAGCGAATGGTTGGTCCGGGTGACGGTCACGTCCTGGACCGCGGTCCACTGGATCTCGGCGTCGATCAGTCGCAGCCGCGGACTGACGACGCTCACGGTGATCTTCCGCCGGTCCGTCAGGACGGCCGGCTCGCCCGGCTTGTGCCACTGGCAACAGTCGAGGATTTCGGCCGAGGTGGGCGTGGCCGCGCCGAGCTTCGGGCCCGCGGAGACGATCTGGCCGTCCTTCACGTCGGCTTGCCAATAGTTCCCGCCGTTGACGCGATCACAGGCGAACAACAGCGAACGGTGATGTGGATAGGGAACCGAAGTCTCGGTGGTTAGCGAAAGCCCGCTCACCGGCCCCGCCACCGGATACAGATAGGGATACTTTTGCGTGGGATGGGCGCGGTAGCTGGTCAGAATCTGATTGGCCCAGCGGATCCAAATTTGCGGACCAACCTGGTAGGTGGTGAGCTTGTCGGCCCCCGCCTCGGGTTTGATCACCGCGGCTGGCGCCGGTTTGGCCGGCCCGCGCGGCGGCACGATGACCGGCGCGGCCGCCGCCGCCAGGGAAATCTTCAGAAAATCACGCCGGAGAAGGTATTCACGCATGGGTCAAGCTCCAGGAATAATCTCGAATTTCCAACCTCACTGCCACTTCGCCTTGGTCGCCGCGGTATACGCTTCATACGCCTGCTTGAGCTCGTCTAACGGCGCGGCCGACTTGTGGATCCAGATCCGATAGCTCAAATGAATCGGCTTGCCGACGGGGAAAGTCCGCTCTTGCACGCCCGGCCAACCCACGCAAAGGATGCCGTAATGCCGCGTGAGCCAGGTGGGCGGATAGTCGGGATCGCGCGGATCGACAAAGATCGCCGCCCCGCTCGGTCCGGGCTCGCCGGGGAACTTCGCCGTCAGGTCGGCCCAGGGCAACCGGGTCTCGGGCAGATCTTCCTTCGGGCTGCCTTGGGGCACCGTGATCAACGTTTCCTTCTCCGGTCGCGGCGCATAGCGTAGATTCAGGCCGCCGTAGCTCTTCCCTTCCGCCCCGCGCAGCGTAATCGGCTTGCCTACGGGAGTCAAATACAGATCGAAGTCCAACGCGCGGTGGTCGCCCTGCACCGCGTAGACCCGCATCCATACCCGCTCGATCATCACCTTCTTGTCGCCCACGAACCAGCCGTTTTCCACGCCGATCGTGGCCGCTTGCGGCCCCGCCTCTTGGGCCAGCCAGCGGACGAACTTCTGCTGGATGTCCTTGTACGTCCACAGATCATACTCATGGCCGCCGATGATCACGTGCGGCCAGGCCCAGAAAATGCCATGGTGATGATAGTGGTCCTTGGGGGCACTCTCGGTGAGCACCTCGCCGTTGAGCCCGTACAGCGGATGGACATAGCAACCACGGCTGCGACGATTGTCCTTGGGCGGGACCCAGTCCCGGGTCACGGTGCCGAAGTTGTAGACCAACACCGGCCGCCCCGCGTCGCGCAGTTCCAGCAATTTGTCGTTAAGAGGCTTCAACTCGAACCCGTCCTTGGACCGCTTCTCGTTGCCCGGGACCGCTTCGAGCCGAAAGTGGCGAACGCCTTCGGAGGCCTTGCCCGGTGGAATGGTCGCCACCAGCTTTGGCTCTTTGGCAACCGTTCCATCCGCGGCTGGCGCCAGGGTCTGCTCGACCGCAACGCTAACCTCAGGGCGGTCGAACTCCGCCAGCCGCCAATGCCATACGTGCGAGTGCGTCTCCGGCAGGTTTTCCGCGCCCTTGGGCACCGCCACCGCCACAACCAATTCCTGTGGGCTCGCGGGTAGCGTCAACAGCGGCGTAGTGTCGGCCCAAGCGGCTTGGGCGAACAGCAAGCAAAGAACGGATGAAAGATGAAGGAGGATGGGTGAAAAACGCACACGCGGAGTTCTGGCGGTTTCGCGACTCATACGTAGCGGCCTTTCTCGAATTTGTTTGACCTCATGGATCTTTCCTTCCCTTTCAATCTTCATCCCTGGCAAAACCGCCAGCGGCGGCCACGGCAGGCAGCAAGCGACATCGCTGCCGACTTCAACCTTTATCCTTCATCCTTCCCATCAGGGCTTGGTAGCGCCGCCGGCCCTCGTACAAGAGTAGCCCCAGGTACCCGTTGCAAGTGGCCGACGCCACGAACAGCACGACGAACAACACCAGCAGGATCCAGGGTTTCTTGGGAGGCGTCTCCTCGGCCGTGCCGAACTTCGGCTCCGCCGTCGAGCGTTCCGCAATGGTCGAGCCGGGCTGCAAGAACGTGGCCGACTGCTCCGGGATCGGCCGGCCCGCCGGATCTTGAGGAAAAGCCCGCGGCAGAGACTGCATGGCCGGCCCCGGGTGGATATCGCCCCAATGCGGCGAACTGGTCCGCTCGTCGGCGGGAAATCCGCTGCCGGCCCGAGAGTGACGAAACGGATCGCGGGGTGCGTCTTCCGTGCCGAAATTGCGGGGCGGGGCTTCGTCCCGCTTGTGGTGATCGACCTCCGGCAAGCGGGGTTTCTCCGCCTTCTCCAAGCTCTGCGGCGGCAACTCGTGCGGCAGAGGGCTCGTGCCAAACGTGATCCGGTACGCCCGTACGTCGCGCACCTTGGGCGGGATCGCGCTTTCCAGCGGCATGCCGCTTTTCAGACTTTCCAGATTCTGGGCGTCAATCTGGATAAGGTATTCCATACCGCCTTCGGATCGCGGCCGATAACCGATGTCGATCCCCAGCAGCACCATCGTGACGCAGGCAATTCCACCGTACATGCCTAATCTCCAAACCTGTCAGCCATTGTAGCAGAGCGGGGCGTGGTGCGTGACGGGTGGCCAAACGCCGCTTCCTGGGCTGGCCCCTCGCCACTTTCCCCTTGCATGTGCTAAATTGTTGTGGTGAATCCTTACCGCTGGCCCAAAAAACGTTGGTTGATGGTTGCCCTGCGACTGCTGATCTTAGCCGCGGTGATCGGGGCAGTCCAGCATACCTTGTGGAGCGGCTTGCGCGATTTGGGCCGCCAGCATTTTCACTTTCATCCCGCCTGGCTCGTCTTCTCCGGCCTGCTGTACCTGGCGGCCTTGTTGCCGTGTGGCCTCTTTTGGCATCGCGTGCTCCGCGCCATGGGCGAAGATGCTCTGCGCGGCGAGACATTGCGGGCCTACTACATCGGGCACTTGGGAAAATATGTCCCCGGCAAGGCCCTGGTCGTAATCTTGCGGGCCGGGCTGATCCGCAGCTATCGGGTCAATGCCGTGGTGGCCGCGATCAGCGTGTTTTACGAAACGCTCACCATGATGACCGTCGGCTCGTTCTTAGCAGCGGCCATCTTGGCGGTGCAATTGGCCAAATACGAAATCCCGTTTGTCGTGGCGCTGGGCTCGATGGTCGCCGTCGGATTGCCCACCATCCCCCCCGTGTTTCGCCGGCTTATCCACCTTATGGGGGTAACCAGGGCAGATCCGGCGCGAATCGAGCAAATCTCCCGGCTGGGCTATGGAACCCTCCTTGCGGGGTGGGTTTTGAACGTGATTAGCTGGGTGGGAATGGCCCTGAGCCTCTGGGCCGTCCAACGGTCCATGGGCTTGGCCGAACCCCAGCCCTGGAGCCAGCTTCCGCTCTGTACGGCCTGTGTCGCACTGGCCACGGTCACCGGTTTTCTGTCGATGATCCCCAGTGGGCTATTCGTACGCGACCTGGTGCTGGCACAGTTGATGTATCCGCTGGTGGGAAAATCGGCCGCCTTGGTCGTCGCGCTCGTGCTGCGGCTGGTTTGGCTGGTGGCGGAGGTGCTGATTTCAGGTATCCTATATTTGGTGGGACCGCGGCCGTCGTTGGCCCGCCCGCCCAGCGGCCCATCCGCCGCAGCCGCGAACGCTCCAGAATAACGCCAACCCTTCCCTATTGCCGTGGTTTGCGGCAGTTCAAACCGCGCAGAGTGGAAAAACCGCTGATGTTGTCCGTCGTCGTCCCGCTCTTTAACGAGGCGCAGAGCCTGGAATCGCTCTGCCGCGAGCTGCGCGAAGTGGCCGCGGCCCAGGGCTACCAGTTGGACCTGCTCCTCGTCGACGATGGTTCTACGGACGATTCCTGGGCGGTCATCTCGCGACTGGCTGCCGCCGATCCGCAACTCCGCGGCATTCGCTTTCGCCGCAACTTCGGCAAGGCGGCGGCGCTCAGCGCGGGCTTCGCCGAAGCCCGCGGCGACCTGGTCATGACGCTCGACGCCGATCTCCAGGACGACCCGCACGAAATTCCTCGCTTCCTCGCCGAAATGGAAAACGGCTACGACGTGATCAGTGGCTGGAAGAAGCTCCGCCACGATCCGTGGGGCAAGGTGTTCCCTTCCCGGGTGTTCAATCGCATGGTCAGCCTGCTGACCGGCGTGAAGTTGCACGATCACAACTGCGGCATGAAGTGCTACCGCCGCCAGGTCTTCGACGAAATCTGGATCTATGGCGAGCTGCACCGCTTCATCCCGGTGCTGGCCGCGGCCCGCGGCTTTCGCATCGGCGAAGTGGTGGTCAATCACCGTCCCCGAAAATTCGGCCATTCGAAGTATGGCCTGGGCCGGATCGTGAAAGGGTCTTTGGACCTGCTGACCGTCAAGTTCGTGAGCGGCTTCGGCCAGCGGCCGCAGCACCTGCTGGGCACCGCCGGGCTGGTGTCGCTGGGATTGGGGCTGCTCGGGTTGGCGCATTTGCTGCTGGCCTGGTGCGTCACTCGCGTATTCCCCCACGCAACCTGGATGATGCCCTATGGGCAGTTGGCGCTGATCGGTTCGATAGGGCTGCTGCTCTTCGGCGGGCAACTGCTCTCGGCCGGCCTGCTCGCCGAGTTGCTCGTGGCCCGGCGCGGCCCCGGCATCCCGTTCTTCTCCGTGGTGGAGCGGACCGGCGGGGCCGACCCGGCGGCGAAAGACGGCTTGCGCGGCAACCCCCAGACGGTCATTTCATGAAGCCCCTTGACGCGGCCGCAAACCCTATCGAGTCTCCTGTTGGTTTCGCAGCGGGTGCCACTGCTGGTTTGTCCAGCAGTGCCATCGCTTCGCGGGTGGACAAACCGCCTGTGGTGCCCGATTTTTCCACCGAGAACAAGGAACGTAAGAGCCTCCGCCGTAGCGTCTATGCGATCCTGATCGTGATCGCGGCGGGCGGCATGCTGGGGAGGATCTTGGCCGTCGATTCGGTCGACCTCTTGGAACTGCAAGAGAATCGTTTCCACAAAGCCCGCGACGCGAAGGAAAAGTCGCTGCGGGCCGCAGGGCTCTCCGGCGCCGCGCTCGGCGACGCGTTGGACGCCGAAGAATCGCGGTTGCAGGGCGCGCTGCAATTGGAGCGGCCCTTCCTCGGCGCCAACGACCGCAGCCGCTGGGACACCGTGCGGGCCCTGGTCGAGCCGGAAATGCGCGTGCCGGGCGCACCTTATGCCATCGACAAGGTGATCGACCAGCCCCGCTGGGACACCATCGACATGGTCAAGCACGACGGCCATTTGTATTCCAGCAAGCCGCCCCTGTATGCCACGCTCATCGCCGGCCCCTATTGGTTGATCTACCATCTCACGGGCACCACCCTCCGGGCGGAGCCTTATGCCGTCGGCCGTTTCTTGTTGGTCGCTGTGAACCTCTTGCCGATGTTGATCTACTTCGTGCTGCTGGCGGCTCTGGCCGAGCGATTGGGCACGACCGATTGGGGGCGAATTTTCGTCGTGGCGGCCGGCGCCCTGGGCACCTTCCTCACCACTTTCGCCATCGTGCTCAACAATCACCTCGCTGGCGCGGTCTGCGCGCTGGCCATGCTCTACGCCGCGGTCCGCATCTGGTTCGACGGCCAATGGCGGCTGCGGTACTTCTTCATCGCCGGACTATTCGCGGCACTGTTGGCGGCCGAAGAACTGCCTGCCCTGTCGCTGGCTGGGTTGGTCGCGGCCGCGCTGCTCTGGAAGGCTCCCCGGCCGACGCTGCTGGCCTTCGCGCCGGCCGGGTTGCTCGTGGCCGCCGCGTTCTTCGCCACCAACTGGATCGCCGTCCACAGCCTCAAGCCGGCTTACCTCCATCGCAGTCGCGGCGACGATTGGTACGACTATACCTACGAGCACCACGGCCGGCAGATCGAAAGCTACTGGAACCATCCCGTGGGCATCGACCAGGGCGAGCCCTCGCCGACCGTCTACGCCATCCACGCCCTGGTCGGGCATCATGGCGTCTTTTCGCTCACCCCGATGTGGCTTCTGAGTGTGGCGGGAACGCTGCGTTGGCTCGGTTGGCCCGCCGATCGGAGGCTGCGCCACCTGGCGATCCTGGTGGGGCTGGCGACCCTGGCCTGCCTGGTGTTCTACCTTACCCGGCCCCTGGCGCATCGCAATTACGGCGGTATGAGCAGCGGGCTGCGGTGGATGTTCTGGTTTGCGCCCTTGTGGCTGCTGGTGATGCTGCCTGCGGCCGATTGGGCCGCCCCGCGCCGCTGGGCTCGGGTCGTCGCCCTGGCGTTGCTGGGCTTATCGGTGCTCTCGGTCAGCTATCCCACCTGGAACCCCTGGACGCACCCCTGGCTCTACAATTTCGCGAACTATATGGACTGGCTATAACCGGTCCACCTTCACCCACTAAAAATCGCCGCTCTGGCATATTGTTTGCGGCTTCATAACCAGGAATGGTGGGTTTTGGAACCGGAGGAGCATTGCCAATACTTGCCCGCCGCTGCATACTTAGGCGGTTAACCCGTCGATCCTGGTTGTGTACACGGGAGGCACAGTCATCAATTCACCGTCTTATGACTGCGTGATCGTCGGCGCGGGCCCGGCCGGTTTGAATGCGGCCCTGATTCTGGGCCGCTGCCGCCGCCGCATCCTGCTTTGCGACAACGACCGCCCGCGCAACGGCGTCACTCGGGCGATGCACGGCTTTCTCACCCGCGATGGCGTGAGTCCGCAAGAGTTTCGCCGCGCCGGCCGCGAGCAGCTCTGCCAGTACGACACCGTGGAGTTCGCCCAGGCAACCGTATCCGACGTGTGTATCCGGGCCGATGGCTTCGAGGTCACGCTCGATGGCCAACGGAAAGTCGTCGGCCGCAAGTTGCTCTTGGCGACCGGTGTGGCCGACCGCTTGCCCGATCTGGAAGGCATCCGGCAGTTCTACGGCCGCAGCGTGTTTCACTGCCCCTATTGCGACGCCTGGGAGTTCCGCGACCAGCCGCTGGCCGTGTATGGCAACGGCAAGAGCGGCGTGGGATTGTCGATGACGGTTTCGATCTGGACCAAGGACCTGGTGCTTTGCACCGACGGGCCGGCCACGATCGCCGATCGCGATGCGGCCCGCCTGCAGGCCCGCGGGGTCGTCGTTCGCGACGATCGCATTATTCGCCTCGAAGGCCAAGACGGCATGCTCCAGCGAATCGTCTTTGCCCAGGGCGAACCCTTGGCCCGTGCGGCGATGTTCGTCCACACCGACCAATACCAACAATGCGATCTGGCGCTCCGCCTGGGCTGTAACGTCAACGAGAAACGCTCGCTTGAGACCAGCGAGCACGAAGGCACGAATGTGCCCGGGCTGTACGTGGCGGGCGACACCTCCCGCGACGTGCAGTTTGCCATTGTGGCGGCCGCCGAGGGGGCCCGCGCCGCCTTCGAGATCAACAAGGCATTTTTGGCCGAGGAGCTGCACCACGCCATGCAAAGCCGCCTGCATCGCCGTGGCACTGACTGATGGCGTTATCAATCGAGTCGTGGTCCGGTCGTACGGCGAGGAGCGTAGGCTGGGTCGAGCGCCGCGAGTCCCACCACAATCGGTCGAACTGCAACTGCTGGGTCTCGCCGCGCGCGGCCCACCCCAATTCGAAGTCGTCCTGAAATCACGAAAATCGATTTGGCGAATAACTCTCCAGAGTTAGTACCTCTCCAATTATCGAAATTGCTTACAGGCCACTATCCGCGACGCCGGCGACCATGGACCATTGCCAATAGCGGGCCGGCACGTAAACTAGAACGGAGTTGTGATCGACCAAAGTGCTACCGGTGGCGCCAGGCCTGTGAAAGGTGCTTGCGATGAACTCCGATCAGCGGCGATCAGTGGCGGCGCGGTGTTTTTGGATCGGCGCGATCTGCGCCTCATTAGCTGTGCTGGGCTGTACGGCCCAGACGCCGCCGCCGGCGCGAACGTCGTCCGACGAGGCGAAACAGGCCTACGACCAGGGACTTCACGAACTCCAAGCGGGCCGCCCCAACGAAGCGATCGCCGCTTTCGATCGCACCCTGCAGCTCATACTCACCAACCCGGCCTTCAAGCCCGACGGGGACGCCGCCCTGGCCTATAACGCGCGGGGGCAGGCTTACGAGCGACTGGGTGAGCGGCGTCGGGCTCTGACTGAGTACTCCGAGGCGATCCACTACGCTCCGCAGTATGTCGAGGCCCGCGTCAACCGCGCCCGGATCGAAAACCGCTTGGTCTTGGTCACCGGCGCGATGGATGATCTCAATGCGGCCCTTACCGCGGCCGGGGCCGACATCGCCGTCCGGCCCGAGAATTCGCAACTGTTCTTGCAGCGCGCGGCCGCCTACCTGGAACTGGGAGATTTCGACAACGCGATTGCCGACTATACCTTGGCGGTCCGACTGGCGCCGAACCCCGTGCCGGCCCTCATCGAGCGTGGCAAGGCTTTCGTGAAGCACAAAGATTTCGACACGGCCCGCGCCGATTTCGACGAGGCCGTGCAATTGGATCTGACGTCCGTGCTGGCCCGCGTCGAGCGCGGCCGGGCCGAAGCGCGCAACGGCCAGTTCTATGGCGCGGTTGCCGATTTCAGCCAGGCGGTCAAACTCGATCCAGGCTGCGTCCCGGCCTATGTCGCTCGCGGCGAGGCTTATCTGGCCCTCAACCAACTGCGCAATGCGATCGAAGATTTCACGATCGTATTGAAACAACGGCCGGACGATTCCCAGCCATGGCCGGAAGGTGTGGCGGCCTATGTCGGCCGCGCCCGTGCGCTGCTCGACCAGAAAAACGTGGATCGGGCGATCGCCGATCTCGACCAGGCCCTCAAGCTGGACCCCACCTCGGCCGCGGCGCATTATCAGCGCGGCCGCGCGTCGACCACCCAGGGCCAACTCGCTTCGGCCATCAACGATTTCAGCCAGGCGATCCAGGCCGACCCGGACTTCGCCGACGCCTATCGCCAGCGCGGCATTGCCTATCGCCTCCAGGGCGACTGGTCCAGCGCGATGGCCAGCCTGGACCGTGCCATCGGCCTGGACCCGAAGGATGCGGTGGCTTTGAGCGAGCGGGGGCAGTGCCAGGAGGGCCGCGGAGACCTGGATTTGGCTATCGTGGATTATACGTCGGCCATCCAACTGCGGTCTCAGGACGCGACGCTCTATAACCGGCGCGGCGAGGCCTTCGCCCGGAAGAAGGACCTCGACGCCGCGATCCTGGATTTCGCGCAGGCGATCCGGGCGGCCCCCGTCGATGCCAATGCGTACCACAACCGCGGCGTGGCGTATCGCGACAAGGGGCTCTTCGACAAATCTTTGCACGATTTCGATCGAGCCATCCAACTTCGGCCCGTCGCCACAGAGTATTTCCAACGCGGACTGACGTATGCCCAAGGGAGCGACGCCGCCCGCGCCATCAAGGATTTCACCCGGGCCATTCGCCTCGATCCTCGCGATACCCAGGCGTACATCGAGCGCGGCCGGCTGCACGAAGAGCAGGGCGAGCTGAAGGCGGCGATCGAGGACCTGAACGAGGCCATCCACTTAGGACCCCGCATCGCCCTGGCCTATCAGTATCGCGGCCGGGCGCAGCGGGAACGGGGCGGGGAGGGCGATCTCGCGGAAGCGATCAACGATTTCACCGAGGCCATCCGTCTCGATCCGCGGCTCGGCGGCGCGTATTGCGATCGGGGCGTCGCCTACCGACTCCGACGCGACCGGACTGAGGCCGTGGGCGATTTTACCCGCGCGCTCGACATCGATCCGCTCGACGCCCAGGCGTATTACGAGCGGGCCTACACCAGGCTGCAAATGTACCACGAGTGTATGGTCCGGCTGGCCAAGGGCGGGCCGGAGATGGCCGAGAAAGAGCTTGTTCGCGACCCCGAGCCGCAACTCGCCCGGACGTATTCCGCTCCGACGTATGGCAAGCTGTATCCGCGCCAGCAGCGCGACGTGGTGGCCGACGCGGCGAAGGACGCCGTGGCCGACGCCGTGGCCGACGCCGGCCAGGCGATCCGCATCCGCCCCCGAGACGCCAAGGCGTACGACGTCCGCGCAGCGGCCGACGTAGCGCTGGGAACTTACCACCAGGCGGTGGCCGATGCCACTCGGGCCATCAACCTCGGATCGCCCAGCCTGGGGGCCACGCTGGTCAATCGGGCCGTGGCCTACTACGGCCTGGGCGACTACGGGTCGGCCCACGCCGATCTACAGGAAGCGGTGCGCAGGAATCCGGACGACGCGATTGCCCTCTACAATCGCGGCATCGTCGGCACCCGGACTGGCGGGGCCTGCATCGTCGCGCATTCGGGGACGTCGCCCGATACGCTGGCCAAGCTGTGCTGGCAGCCGGTGATCGATGATTTCACGCGGGCCACCGAGATCGATCCCAGCGATCCTCGGCCGTATTACAACCGCGCCATCGTGTACGAGAAGATCGAGGACAAGGCCCGCTCGGAAGCGGATTTCAAGCGAGCCGAAGAACTCGGATTGCCGAGGCCCGGCGCCGCCGCGGAGACGCCTCGTCCGGCGCCGGCCAGAGAAGCCTGCCCATGACCTTCCGAATCAACCCCCGGGGCGAAGGCTCCACGATCCACCGCTTGCCCGAAACCTTCGTCAACAAACGCGGCGAGCCGATCCTCATTCGCACCCTCGATGAACGGATCTGCGAGGGCCTGGTCCAGATGTACCTCAACTACCAGCCCCGCAATTCCTTCCAAGGGCTGCCGCCCCCCAACGACAAGTCCTGCATCGCCTGGGTCCACTACATGATCGCCACGGGGATCAGTCTCGTCGGGCTGTCGTTCCAGCACGGCGTGGTGGGCCACGTGGTGGTGTTTCCCATCGACGATTTGGCCTGCGAACTGTTGATCGCGGTCGCACCCGAGAGCCAGAACAGCGGCATCGGCACGCGTTTGTTGCGTTGCTGCGTGCAATTGGCCTACGAGATCGGTTTCGAGAAGATCTGGCTGCCGGTGCAGGCCAACAACACCCGCGCCCGCCACGTCTACAAGAAATGCGGCTTCGAATATGTCGAGGGCAAGGACTCCCGCGAACTGGAGATGACCCTCGACGTGAAGCGCTACCACGACGCGGTGAGCATCCGCGTCGACCAGGTGATGAATCCCAACGTGGTAACCGTCGGGCTGGACGCGCAATGCCGGCAGGCGGCCGAACTGCTCCTTTCGCGGCGGATCTCCTCGTTGCCGGTGCTCGATGGTGAGCAGCGGCTGGTGGGAATCCTCTCCGACAGCGATCTGATGCTGCCCTCGAATCTCTCCAAGCAGGTCGCCGACATCCTCACCCGCGACGTGCTCACCACCGCGGCCAGCGACACGTTGGCCAAGCTGGTGCGGATGTTCCAGTCGCCGGGAATCGGCTCGATCCCGGTGCTCGACGAGCAGCGCCGCGTGGTGGGGATCGTCGGCCGCAAGGACATCCTCACTTATTACCTGCGCTGCATCTGAGAAGAAGGGGCAGAGGCGTAAAGGCACAGGGGAAAAACTCGGAGCTTTGCCCCTCTGTGCCTGTGCCCCTTTCACGTTTCCTTGACGGCGCCCTCCCTGGCGCGTTAATATCGCCACTGAATGCTCCGCGCCGTCGCCGACGGCCGGGGCCCTTGCCGTCCCCGAAATGAGGAGTTCCCGTCATGATTCGTCGTCGCCGTTTCCTTGCCACGGCCGCCGCCGCGGCCTTCGGTTTTCACATCGTTCCCCGCTGCGCGTTGGGCGGGCCGCGCTACAAGTCGCCCAACGAAAAGCTCAATATCGCCGGCATCGGCGTCGGCGGGCAGGGATCGGGCGATCTCGCGGAAATGTCCGGTCGCATGAAGGGTGGCAAGAAAATGGCCGCCCACGACATCGTCGGTGAAAACATCGTCGCGCTCTGCGACGTCGATTGGAAATATGCCGCCCACACCTTCAAAGATTACCCCAAGGCCGAAGTCTTCAAAGACTACCGCGTGATGCTCGAAGCGCGCAAGGACATCGATGCGGTGATGATCGCCACCCCCGACCACATGCACGCGCCGATCACTCTGGCCGCATTGCGCTCGGGCAAGCACGTCTACGTGGAAAAGCCCATGGCCCACACCATTGAAGAGGCCCGCGTAATGGCCCGGGTGGCCAAGGAGACCGGTTTGGTCACGCAAATGGGCAACAACGGCCATGGCGGCGAGGGGCTTCGCCTGATCCGTGAGTGGATCCTCGCCGGCGCCATCGGCCCGGTCCGCGAAATCCATGTCTGGAGCGACCGGCCCGGCAAGTGGTGGACGCAAGACCACGAGCGGCCCACCGACAAGCCTCCCGTCCCGGCGACCTTGGACTGGAACTTGTGGCTGGGCGCCGCCCCCGACCGGCCGTACAACCCCGCGTATCTTCCCCGGGTATGGCGGGGATGGTTCGATTTTGGCACCGGCGCGCTCGGCGACATGGCCATCCACAACATGGACCCGGCCTTCTACGCCCTGGACCTCGATGCGCCCGTGGCCGTGGAAGCGCAGACCAGTCCGCTGAAAAAGGAATCGTACCCCGCCTGGCAGATCATCACCTACGAGTTTGCCGCCAAGGGCGACCGCCCCGCCGTAAAGATGGTCTGGTACGACGGCGGTAAGATGCCGCCGCGCCCGAAGGGGTTGGAGAAGGACCGCCAGTTGGCCGACAACGGCATCTATTTCGTGGGCGACCGGGGCGAAATGGTCTGCGGCGGCTGGTCCGGTCCGCCGCGTTTGGTTCCCGAGAGCAAGATGCAGACGTTCCAGCGGCCGCCGAAGAGCATTCCCCGCTCGATCGGCCATCGTGCCGAGTGGATCGAGGCCTGCAAGCAAGGCAAGCCGGAGGGCGCCAAAGCCGGGTTCGCCTACTCCGGTCCTTTCACCGAGTCGCTGCTGGTGGGCAATCTGGCGGTCCGTTTACAGAAACGCATCGAGTGGGACAGTGCCGCCATGAAGGCCACCAACGCGCCCGAGGCCGAACCGCTGATCCGCGCCACCTACCGCAGCGGATTCGGGATTTAGCCGCGGTCGAAGATTTACTCCCCGCTCCCGCTCCCGCTCGCGGGAGAGGGGCAGGGGGTGAGGGAAGGTCGCCGTCAAGACACGGAGTTATTCGCATACGTCGGGTCGGCATGTCGGCGTGCGGGCAGGCCGGTTCTGGGCGAGCTAACGCTAAGGCTCGTTCCGGGGGCACGCCCCTGAGCGCAGCGAAGGGCGTGGTTCTGCGGCGCCACGCCCTTCGCTTCGCTCTGGGCGTGCCACTCGGCCGCGTTCCTCTGCGACCGCGGTGAAATACCTTCTTGAGGTATTCTCTTACTTGCGGCCGGTGAACGCGATCCCCTCGATCTCCACCAGCAGCTCCGGCCGGCAGACGTCGGCCACGGCGTAGATCGTGGGCCGCTCGCCGAACCGCTGCCGGCACACCGCGCGGACCGTCTCGAAATCCTCCTGCCGCTTGATGTATACCCGCACCAGGGCCAGGTCGTCCAAAGTGGCCCCCAGCCCGGCCACGCCGTGGCGGCCGAAGTTGTCGGCGGAAATCAAGGCCGCGATGTTGTCCAGCGTCAGTTGCGTCTGCCCCGCCACGTCGTCCACGTGGCGCGTCTCCGACTCCGTAATGCTCGCCGTGCCGGATATGAATATCGTGGCGCAGTCGCCTGACGCCACCGCCATCGCCCGGGCGAACTTCGGACTTTTCGGGCTGTAGTGCGCGCCGTAGTCGAAGGCCGAAACCTGCTGCGGATTCTCCAGCGGAATGAGCAGCAAGTCGGGCCGCGAAGTTTGCACGGCGATGCAGCTCATCATCACGCCCTTGCCCGACGTGCCGATGCCGCGGCGGAGTGCGGCCGATACCAAAGGAGAAATTGCGATAGAAATCGGTCCGCGCCCGATTGAGCTCCTTGTACCGCTGGGTGTCCCCCTCCGGGCCGACGATGTCGCCCAGGTAGAGCCAGGTGCGAATCACTTCGTCGTAGCGCACGTTGCACTTGGCCAGCACCTGGCTCATCTTCTCGAAGGTGATCAGCGAACGGGGGTAAACGCCGTCCGGCAGCGGATCGGGAAACAGGTTGGCGGCGTGGATCCACGACGTCCCCGAGTGCTCGGTCACCACCAGTTGCTCGCAGTGCCGGTGAATCCGCACCTCGCCGCGGCGGCAGCCGACGCCCAGGGCTTCGATGGCCAGCTCTTTGCCTTCGCAGGGCGGCTGGGGGATGTAGCTGGTAGCCGGCAGTTGGTCGCCGTAAAAGTCTTTGATGATGCCGCGGCAGGTCTCCACCTTGTCGATGTCCTTGACGAACACCGCCTGGTGGACGATCGCCCCGTGCAGACCCTCGTCCTTGAACACCTCGGCGATGGTTTGCAGGGCATCGCGGGTCTGCTCTTCCAATCCCTCGCCCCGCCGCGGAACGGCGCTCACGAACACGTGCCGCACGTTGCTCAACTCGAACTGGGAAATGGAGAATCCAATCCCTCCATTCGCGTCGTTTCGGGGCGCAAAACCACCACTTCCGATCCGACGCGCAGCGGAACGCGTGAAGGTGCTCATGGCTCGGGAACCGGGTTTGGAGTGCGGCCGCTCTGCGGCGGCCAGGCGGGGAAAATCGGTGGGTCAAACGCGCGATGCAGGTAGGTCAAGCCTTCACCATTAGTTTAGTAGGTGTCCAGGCCCCTGTCGATAGTGCGCCAAGGCCATTTTTGGATTTATGCAAAACGGGAGTGGCACGTCGGCACAGCGCGGCGAAGAGCGTGGTTTGTGTACCGCGCCTCGCATTTCGCTCCCGGGCATGCCACGTTGTACGGTCTCGTCGCAGCACGCTCAGCAGGCCGTTCCGCGACATGTTCCAATCTCTTGGTGAGCGGCCGGGGGCAAGCCGGTTACACTCCCCCCATGTTATGGACCGGCCAGCACGGTGTGGCGATCGCTGCCGGGCGTAAGTGGCTTTGCATCGGCGCTCGCCGCCGAATCGGATATCATGAAGGGACTTCCTCTTTTTCGTCAGCCCAAGCAGTCACAAATGCCGGAACCCGCTGAAGTCACCGCGATCGAACAGGTTCTCGCAAACCTCAACCCCCAACAGCGGGCCGCGGCGAGCCACGGTCGCGGTCCGTTGTTGATCGTCGCCGGCGCCGGCACGGGCAAGACTGCCACGTTGGTCCACCGGGTCGCCTGGTTCCTCTCGCAAGGCATTGAGCCGCAGCGGATCCTCCTGCTGACCTTCACCCGCCGCTCGGCCGAAGAAATGCTCCGCCGCGTCGACGGTGTGCTGCGGCAGCTCCGCGACGCCCAGTCCGAAGCCGGCCGGCCGCCGCGATTGCACCGGGTTTGGGGCGGCACCTTCCACGCCATCGCCACCCGGCTGCTCCGCCGTTACGGCAAGGCGATTGGCTTGGCCGCCGAATTCTCGGTCTTGGATCGTTCCGATTCGGAGGACCTGTTGAACGTGGTCCGCAGCGAGTCGGGCCTGGCCAAGAGCGACAAACGTTTCCCGCACAAGGGCACCTGCCTCGACATCTACAGCCGCTGCGTCAACGCCCGGCAGAAACTCCCCGACGTGCTCTCGGCCAATTTTCCCTGGTGCAAGGACTGGGAAAAGGAGCTGGGCCAGTTGTTCAGCGGCTACGTCGATCGCAAGGAGGCCGCCGCCACGCTCGACTACGACGACCTGCTCCTCTATTGGCACGCCCTCTTGGGCGATCCCAAGGGGGGCGAGGCGGTCCGCGGGCAGTTCGATTGCGTGCTGGTCGACGAGTACCAGGACACCAACACCTTGCAGGCCGAAATCCTTTATCAACTGCGCCCCGACGGCACCGGGCTGACCGTGGTCGGCGACGACGCCCAGTCGATCTATTCCTTCCGCGCCGCCACGGTCCGCAACATCCTCGACTTTCCCCAGCACTATCCGGCCGCCACGATCATCACCCTCGAGCAAAACTACCGCAGCACGGAGCCGATCCTCGCGGCCACCAACCAGGTGATCGGCCTGGCCAAGGAGCGCTTCACCAAGAACCTCTGGTCGCAGCGCAAGGAGGGCGAGCGGCCCAGCCTGGTGGTCTGCCAGGACGAGGACGACCAGGCCGACCATGTCATCCGACGAATCCTCGAATACCGCGAGTCGGGCGTTGCCCTGCGGCGGCAGGCGGTGTTGTTCCGCGCGTCGCATCACAGCATGGTGCTGGAAGCGGAGTTGGCCCGCCGCAAGATCCCCTTTCACAAATACGGCGGCCTGAAGTTCGTCGAGACGGCCCACGTCAAGGACCTGATGGCCTTCTTGCGGCTGGCGGAAAACCCGTTGGACATCGTGGCCGGCACGCGGCTCTTGCCGCTGTTGCCCGGCATTGGCCCGACCAAGGCCCGGCAGTTGATGGGGCTGTTGGCCGACGCCCGCGGAAACTTCGCCGCCTGGGCCGAGTGGAAGCCGCCCGCCGCGGCCGCCGGGCTGTGGCCCGAACTGCTCAAGCTGCTGCTGGGACTGGCCGGAAGCAACCAGGAGCTGCCCGGCCAGGTGAATCGGGTGCGGAAGTTCTACGCCCCGCTGATGCAGGATCGCTACGACAATCCACATCCCCGCCTGCGCGACCTGGAGCAATTGGAGCTGATCGCCGCCCGCTATCGCAACCGTCATCGCATGTTGCTGGAGATGGCCCTCGATCCGCCCAACTCCACGCAGGACCTGGCCGGGCCGCCGCTGTTGGACGACGACTACCTGGTGCTCAGCACGATCCACTCGGCCAAGGGCTTGGAATGGGACGCCGTGCACGTGATCCACGCCGCAGACGGCAACATTCCCTCCGACATGTCGACCGGCTCGGCCGAAGAGATCGAGGAGGAGCGGCGGCTCTTCTACGTCGCCCTGACCCGAGCGAAGAACCGCCTCTTCGTCTACTTCCCGCTGCGCTATTATCATTACCGGCCGGGCGTGAGCGATCGCTACGGCATGGCTCAGCGCACGCGGTTCCTGCCGCCGCCGGTGGCCCAGTTCTTCCAGGAGTGTACCACGGGCCTGATGATGGAAGAGCTTGACGAACCGGGCGACGCTGCCACGGAGTTGACCAGCGAGATGGTCCGCCGCCGGGCGAAGGACCTTTGGTCGTAAGCGGCTGTCCAACAACTGCACCGCAACGCGGTGAAAATCTCATAGCCCAGGGTCGCCGCGCAGCGGCCACCCTGGGTCGACGTACCCCGAGAACCCCCGCCAACCCGAAGGGGTTGAATCATCGCTAGCCTCCCCCCGCGTCACCGGGGCACGTACACGAAGAAGCCGGCCTGCGGCGGCCCGAGCAACCGGTAATGCTGCATGACGGCGGCGACGACCTCCCGCGGCAGCCGAAAGTACATTGCTTTGTCCAGATGGCGGCGGATGTCCTGCGCGAGCACCACGTAATGAAAACGGTGGGACTGGAGCCGGCGGATCAGCTCGGCGGGGTCTGTCTTCCCCGCATCCACGCGAAGGCGGAAGAGGCACGAGTCCAGCATCACCGCATGCCGCCCCTGATGCGCCGCCACCGCGTCCGCGGCGGAAAACATCGCGGCGCCCGGATCTTCCGCCAGCCGCAACAGTTGCTGGTACTCCGCCAGCCATTGCCGGCCCGCCGTGGTCTGCAAAAAGCGATGGTTGCGATAAGCCAGCCGCGCCGTGTGCGCCGTGTACCACTGGCCGGGCAGTACGAACAACAAGCCCGGCAGGATCGCCGCTGCCACCAGCGAGCGTCGCACCGCGCCGCGGAGCGCGGCCTGGCACAGCACGGCCACGGCCACCGCTTCCACAAAGCACAAACCGAGGAAGTAGTTCACGTCGGCGCCCACTTTGGCGGAGGTGACAACCGCGCTCGACAGCAGCACGAGCGCCAGGCTCAGCCATCGCCGATCGCGCAGCGGGCCGGCAAACCAGACAACGCTCCCCGCCAGCGTGAACCAAAACATGTCCGGTGCGCGTTCTACCGCCACCATGCCGATCAGCCGCAGCGTGGCCAATGTCCAAGGGGTGGCCCCTTGGCCGAGCAGACAGGGCACAATATGCGGTTCACCGCTGAGGGCCAGCGCAACCACGATCGCCAGCACGATGGCCGCAGTGAGCAGGCACAGGCTGGCCGCCCGTCCCTTTTGCCCGTCGTGCCAGACCAGCGCCACCGCGGCGGCGATCAGGTAAACGCCCGCGGTCTGCTTGGTCAGGAAACTCAGGCTCAACAGCACGCTCGCCCCCACGAGCGCCCCGCGCGTCGGCCGGCCGGAGAGCAGGAAACCGGCCAGTCCCAACAGTTGTGCCAGCATGTCGGGGCGGACCATGATGCCGAAACTGACCATGGGCGCGGCGCCGCAGGCGAACGCCGCCCCGGCCACGGCCGCCCAACGGCCATAGCGACAGCCCAGGAAAACGGTCAGCAAGGCCGCGCTGAGCAGGATGCAGGCAAAGCTGACGGAGCGGCCAATCGTATACAGGCCGGCGATGTCGGCGCGGAGCAAACGCCCCAATCCGCCCACCACCCAAAAATACACCGGCCCCGTGAGATTCACCGCGTAGGGGTAATGATCGGCGTCGGGAAACACGCACAGGCCTTGTTGCGCCCGCCACGCGAAGTGGACGTTGGACCCTTCCAGTATCAGCACCTGCACGGGCGAGCCAATCGTGTAGCCCACGTACGTCAGGAAGCCCAAGCTGCGAACAACGCCCGCCACGATCAAGCCGGCCACCATCGCCACGGTGAGCGATCGCGCCGAGAGCATCCCTGGGCGTTGAGCAGTCATTCGACGGGCAGACTCCGCTGCGGTTCTCCATAGCCGTCCGGATGCCTCTGGAACCAGTTCCAGGCCGTCCGCACGATGTCGTCGATCGCGGTGTACTTCGCGCTCCAGCCCAACTCGCGGCCGATCTTCGACGGGTCGGCGTACAACGCCACCGCATCGCCGGCCCGCCGCGGACCGTACTCGATGGCAATGTCGATCCCCGTCACCCGCCGCACCGAGTCGATCACCTCCTTGACCGAATAGCCGCGGCCGATGCCCAGGTTGTAGAAGCGGGCGTCGCCCGGCCGCAGGGCCTCCATGGCCGCGATGTGCGCCGCGCAGAGGTCTTCCACGTGGACGTAGTCGCGGATGCCGGTGCCGTCGGGCGTGGGATAATCGGTGCCGAAGACGGTTGTCTTCGCGCGGCGGCCCAAGGCGGTCTGCAAGAGCACGGGAATCAAGTGCGTCTCCGGATCGTGGTCCTCGCCCAGCGAGCCGTCGGCGGCCGTGCCCGCCACGTTGAAGTAGCGCAGGGCCACGAAACTGAACTGCGGATCGGCCGCCCCGTAGTCCTTGAGGATCCGCTCCACGCACCATTTCGACCAGCCGTAGGGGCTGACCGGCTGCTGCCGCATGGTCTCCACGATCGGCACCCCCTCGGGGTCGCCGTAGGTCGCGCAGGTGGAACTGAACACGAACCGCTTCACGCCCGCGGCCTTCATGGCCGTGAGCATGTTCACGGCCCCCGCCGTGTTGTTATGGTAATAGGCCAGCGGCTCGGCCACCGACTCCCCCACGTAGGCCAACGCGGCGAAGTGCATCACGCCGTCGATCGCCTGCTCCCGCATCGCCGCCGTCAGACCGGCCGTATCGGCCAGGTCCAGCTCGGCGAAGGTTGCCCGGACGTCGACCGCCTGGCGGTGGCCGCGAAACAGGTTGTCGACCGCCAATACATGATGTCCGGCCTGGAGCAACTGCTTCACGGCATGGGAACCAATATAACCGGCGCCGCCGGTGACCAACACATTCATCGATGAATCCTCTTCAGTTGCAGGTCGGATCGCGACGGCAGCCAAAGCGTTTGGCTACAGGAGCGGCGCGTTCCGGTCGCCCGCAACGCCCCTCGTAATTGGCGGAGCGGTCGTTGGGATATGATCTTCTCGCGGGCGCGGCCTATGGGGCCTCTTGAACGCCCTACCCGCTGTCGCCCGCGCCGGCCTGCGGGGCCGTCGCAGACGACGACATCGCCTCGTTGCTTTTCGCAATCAGGGAAAGGATTAGCGCCTTCGTTTCGTCAGAACGCAACGCGTGCGCCACGACCGCCCTCATCTCGTCGTCGCTGTTGACAATAGGGTACCCATCTGGTGAGAAGGTCACCACTGGAATCGGGATGTATCCTTGCCTTGCGTGCAGCGATTGCGACCGAACCTCTGCCGGGTAGGGCAGGTCGGGATTATGAATCGCCACAACCAAATTGTGCCGGTAGCCGTGGTAGGCCGGGGCGACGACGACCAGCCGATGCTGTGTCTTCTTTTCGACGCTCTCCGTCTCGACGTCCCCAACCAAGATCGCCGAAGTCATTTTGCCCAGCAAATTCGCCTGGATTCGTAGGATCGTGTATGGCGTCTGGACGTCGACCTTGAACTCGCCCGGCCATAGGTTAGGTATGGCTTCGGTCCCGGAAGTGGATTCGCTCATAAAGGCCTCAATCAAGAGTAAGGTTAAATGTCAGCGGCAGGTGATCGGAATACGCCGATTCGCGCGGCAGACCGGCCGGTTTTGTTAGAAGACTTTCCCCGTCGATGCTGTCGATGATCGACAAACCGTGGAGCAGCCCCATCACACTTGGGCGAAGGAGAACTTGATCAAACATGTGCCAGAACAGTTCTGCATCCGCGGGTGACCGGTGATAGTACGTGCCCGGCGGCCCGGCGGTGCGGTCTCCAAAGTGGCCCCACATGGGATTATAGAAGAACCGGCGCGGAATTCCGCCGACGATTCGCTCCACCCTCCCTGCAAGCGCCTTCGTCATTACCGCGTGTAACGCAAGCCCGCCGGTGACGCCGTCCTCGAACGGGTTCATGTTCAAGTCACCCACCACAATCGTTCGCTCGTGCCCGACCCCCTCTTCGACGCGGTTGATCTCTTTTGCCACCTCTTGGGCGCGCATCGCTTGTTCGCTGGAAGATGAGTGATTTTTGCTGACGAAGTGCGTCGCGACAAGCAATATGCCCGGGGGCCGGCCAACCGCGACACTCCAGATCGCCATTCGATCGCTCAACGAATCCCGTTGCCGTCTAATCCATCTGTCGACTGGAAGTCGCGTGAACACGCGGACCTTGTCGGCGTCGTCTGATAGCGCCGCGTAGTCGTCGCCAGTCGCCGTAAATAGGGCCCCTATCATATCCGGATCCGGCACCCCCGACTCTGCGACCAGGACGATATCGACGTCGCGCTCGACAACCGCCCTTGCGATCAAGCCCCGCAGGTCCCTGTTCATGACGTTCCAGAAGAGAAACGACGTCATTGGGAGACTCGTACTCCCTCCTTATGGGTACGCGCGTACTACAGCGAACGTACGCGGCAACGCTATCTTCAATTGATCCCAGCATAAGCGAACACCGAAATAGTCGCAAGTGGGGGTACTGCAAACAAAGCAATACGTAAGACCGGCAAACTCGGCAGATGACGCAAATTTCCTTGCCCCTACGCATACCAATCGCATGCCATACTTGATACGGAGGATGACGATGAACCCCGTGGAAGCCCTGCCGACGGACCCGCCGGACTACCGACCGACGCTGTGCGAAACCGCCGTCGCGTCTCACCCGTTCGCCGGCCTGGAAACGGACGTTGCGCCGGCCGAGTCGCCGGACGACATTCCCCGCACGACAATTTGGGGGCTGACGCTGGAGTGCCTCACGCCATCGCAGACCGTGGACCTGGTCGAACGGCTGATCGCCCGCCGGCGGCCGACGTTTTTCATTACCGCCAATCTGCACTACGCGATGCTCAGCGACCGCGATCCACGGTTGGTAGAGCTAAACCGCCGGGCGGCGTTCCTCGTGGCCGACGGCATGCCCATGGTCTGGTATTCGTGGCTCCGTGGGCCCCGCCTGCCGCAACGCGTGGCCGGGGCCGACCTGGTTTATCAACTTTGCCAGCGGGCGGCACTCGCCGGACATCGCCTTTTTCTGCTCGGAGGCGGGCCTGGGGTGGCCGACGAAGCGGCCGCGAATCTCTGCCGGCGTTTTCCCGGCTTGCAAATCGCGGGCGTCGCCTCGCCCCCCTTCCGGCCTCTCAGCGTCGAGGAACACCACGATCTGGTCCGCCACATTCGCCAAGCGCGGCCGGACCTGTTGCTGACCGCCTTCGGCCAGCCCAAGGGAGAACTGTGGCTCGGCGAGAACTGCCAGGCCCTAGGGGTGCCGGTCTGTGTGCAACTGGGCGCTACCTTCGATTTTATCGCCGGCCGAGTTCGCCGTGCGCCGCGCTGGCTCCAGCGGCTCAGCCTGGAATGGCTGTTCCGTGCGATGCAGGAGCCGCGCCGTTTGGGCCCACGCTATCTTGCCGATCTGCTCTTTCTAGGCGAGGCGATCCTCCGCGACGTCTGCACGCGGCGGTAGTTGGCGGCCGAAACGGCCGGCGACGAAGGACCGCGTTTTTGCTATGCTATTGCCTGCGGAAGGTAGGGTGGGTCGAGCGCAGCCAGCCCCACCAAGAAACGTTCCGCAGCCGAATCCATTCGACGCTCTGGCGCGGAGAATCTTATGCGGACGCTGGTCACGGGGGCCTACGGCCAATTGGGGCACGAGTTGTGCGCGCAGCTCGGCGCCGACGCCATCGGCATCGATTGCGACACGCTCGATCTCTGCGATGGCCCGGCCATCCTGCGAACCGTGGCCGAGTTGCGGCCGGAGCTGGTCATCAATTGCGCGGCTTACACCCAGGTCGACAAGGCCGAAGCCGATGCCGATCGCTGCCGGGCCGTTAATGCGGGCGCGGTGGAATACCTGGTCCAAGCCTGCCGCCAGGCGGATTGCCCCCTGGTGCAAATCAGCACCGACTACGTTTTCTGCGGCAACCCCCGGCGCGGCCGGCCGCACCGCGAGAGCGATGAGCCGGCGCCGCAGGGAGTCTATGCCGTCACCAAGTGGGAAGGCGAACAGGCGGCGGCCCGCTATCCGCGACATCTCATCGTGCGGAGCTGCGGCCTCTACGCCCGCCCGTCGCAGCGGCAGGCCGTCAACTTCGTCAAAACGATGCTGCGATTGGGCGCCGCCCGGCCCGAGTTACGCATCGTCGCCGATCAACAGTGCACGCCCAGCTACGTGCCGCATCTGGCCCGGGCGATCCTCTTTCTCTCCGCCGCGGCGGGCGGGCCGCCGGCGCCGTGGGGCGTATATCACGTGGTCAACCGCGGTGCGACCACCTGGTACGAATTCGCGGCCGAAATCTTCCGCCAGGCCGGGATGGCGGTGCGGTTGATTCCCATCAGCACCGCCGAATATGGCGCCGCGGCCCCGCGGCCGGCTTACAGCCTGTTGGACATCGGCAAGTACCAGGCGCTCGGCGGTCCGGAAATGCCCGCTTGGCAAACCGGCCTGGCCGACTATTTTGCCGAGTGGCGAACGATGGAAGGGAGTTGAGTGCTCGCGTCAGAATAAATAATGCGATCGATTTGGGTGGTACGTCCCTGAGAAACGAAGGGCGTGATGCCGGCACACCACGCCCATCGCTGCGCTCTGGGACGTGCCACCCAGCCGCCGAGTGGCGAACGTTGGAAGGACACTGACTTAGGGAGCGATGCGATGCAATCCAATGGTAAGGTGGCCTTGGTGACCGGGAGCGGAAAGCGGCGGGTGGGCAACGCCATTGTCGATGCGTTGGCCGCGCGCGGCTACCAGGTGGCCGTCCACTACAACCGCTCGGTCGACGATGCCCGGCAAACCGTGCTACGGCTCAAAGAGCAGGGCCTGCACGCGCAAGCCTTCCAGGCCGACGTGGCCGACGAGGCCGCGGTCGATCGGCTCCTTGAGCAGATCTTGGCCCACTTCGGCCGGCTCGACGTATTGGTGACCGCTGCCGCCATCTGGGAGCCCAAACGCTTGGAGGACGTCACGGCCGCCGATCTGCGCCGCTTCTTCGAAGTCAACACGCTGGGCACGTTCCTGTGTTGCCAGCGGGCCGGACTGATCATGGCCCGGCAGCCGGAAGGGGGCGCGATCGTGACGATCGGCGATTGGGCCACCGTGCGGCCTTATGCCGACTACGCGGCCTACTTCCCCTCCAAGGGCGCGATCCCCACCCTCACCCGCAGCCTGGCCGTGGAACTGGCCCAACGGAACCCGGCCGTGCGAGTCAATTGCATCCTGCCGGGCCCGGTGCTCTTACCGCCGGAACTGCCCGAAGCCGAGCGGCGCCAGGCGATCGCCGCCACGCTCGTGAAGCGCGAAGGACGCCCCGAGCACGTGGCCCACGCGGTGTTGTTCCTGGTGGAGAACGATTTCGTCACCGGCGTCTGCCTGCCGGTCGACGGCGGGCGGACGATCGGAGGGGTATAGCGAGGGTTCAGTGATGCATTTAACGCCTAACACCGCTCAGGCAAGATGATTCCCGATTTCCGTGACGACGGTTGCCTGCCGGACGGAGTTCACTTCGCAACCGAGGCAGAAGTCACCTTCCGTTTCGGCACCGGGTGCCGGCGCCGTCGGCGGCTCGTCCTGCGGCTTCGACGCTGGCTCGAATTGTCGCGGCTGACGAACGCGCGCCGATTCGTAGTTGATGGTAGTTTCGTGACGGCCAAGCCGGAGCCGAATGACGTTGACACGGTTGTGCTGCTCGCGGAAGATTTTCAGGATCAAATTGCCAGCGGATCAGAGGCCGCGATGGAACTGGAAGAGATGCTATTGTCAGGCCACCCCGAAGAGATTTTTGCAGCGGAGGATACCCACGACTGGGTCGATTGGGTAGAATTCTTCAGCAGGACCCGTGAAGCGGGCGGAAAACGTAAAGGGCTCGTGGAGATCCCGTTATGATCACCAATGTGACCGAGTACGAAAAGGCCGAGGAGGAGCTTCGGGATCTCGAAAAGCGTTTGCAGCTTTTGAAAGAGTCGAATCCGATCGGCTCCAAGGGGTTCACAAAGGCGGGGATTCGCAAGATGATCGCCCGCATTCATGAAGAGTTGGGACTCTTCGAGGGAAGCGCGGAGGCCCGTGGGCCGCAGTCGCACTGATTGCCTGAACGAGGCTGGCACCGTCAGGTGACCGCGCCGCAACAACCCTTGCGGCAACCGGCGATGCCACGCCCTTCGCTACGCTCAGGGACGTGCCACCGCTCCCTTGCGCCCGTCCCCCCGCCCCTACTTCCCCACCGCCAGCCAATTGTGCATGGCCGCGGCGGCCAGACGGCCGTGATTGATGGCATGCACCACCAGCGATGCGCCTACCATCGTGTCGCCCGCCGCAAACACGCCGGGCACGCTGCTCATGTAGCGCTCGACGGCCACGTTGCCGCGGGGATCGAGCTTCAAGCCGAACTGCTCGACGAGTCCCTTGTGTACGACGTGCACGAATCCCATCGCCAGCAGCACCAGATCCGCCCGCAGCGTAAATTCGCTGCCCGGCTTTTCCCGCATCTTCCAGCCGCTCCCTTCGCGGTACCACTCCACTTCCACGCCGTGCAGGGTGTCGATCGTGCCGTTGATGCCGGTGAGCTGCTTGGTGTCCACGCTCCACCGCCGCAGGCACCCTTCCTCCTGCGAGCTGGAAGTACGCAAGATGCGCGGCCAGGTCGGCCAAGGCGTATCGGGGTTGTAGACCTCGGGCGGCTGCGGCAGCAGTTCCAGTTGCCAGACCGCCGCGGCCCCCTGGCGAATCGAAGTGCCCACGCAGTCGCTGCCGGTGTCGCCGCCGCCGATCACGATCACGTGCTTGTCTTTGGCATAGATCGCCCCCGGCCCTTCCGTCGGCACCCGGTCGCCGGCGCCGCGGCGATTCTGCTGGGTGAGGAAATCCATGGCCAGGTGCACGTTGCAGGCCTTGCCGCCGGGCACCTCCAGCGTGCGCGGCTGGCCCGCCCCCATCGTCAAGCAGACGGCGTCGAAATCCCGCTTGAGTTGCTCCGCGGTGACGTCAAAGCCCACGTGCACTCCCGGCTCGAAGCGGATCCCCTCGGCCGCCATTTGCTCCAGGCGGCGATCGAGGACCCGCTTCTCCAGCTTGAAGTCGGGAATGCCGTAGCGTAGCAGCCCGCCGATGCGATCGTCTTTCTCGAACAACGTCACGTCGTGGCCCCAGCGGACCAACTGCTGCGCGGCGGCCATTCCCGCCGGACCGGAGCCCACCACCGCCGCGCGCTTGCCGCTCTTGTGGGCCTGGCGCAACGGCCGGATCCATCCTTCCGACCATCCCCGCTCGGCGATCTGGTATTCGATGTGCTTGATGTTCACCGGCCGGTCGTTGATCGACAACGTGCACGACGACTCGCACGGCGCGGGGCAGACCCGCCCCGTGATCTCCGGAAAATTATTGGTCGAGTGGAGGTTCTCCGACGCCTCGCGCCAGCGGTTGCGGTAGACCAGGTCGTTGAACTCGGGAATGCGGTTCTTCACCGGGCAGCCGGCGCCATGGCAATAGGGAATGGCGCAGTCCATGCAGCGGGCCGCCTGCTGGTTCAATATGTTCAGCGTCAGCGGCACGTCCACCTCGCGCCAGTCCTTCACCCGTTCGTCAATGGGCCGATGCGCGATGTCAGTCCGCGTGTAATGCATGAAACCGGTGGGATCAGCCACGGAACACCTCCTCCACTGCCAGGGTTTCGTCGGCCAGCGACGGCTGCTCGTCCGCATCGGGGCGTTCGCGCAGGCGTTCCAGGGCCTTGCGGTAGTCCATGGGCATCACTTTCACGAATTTACCCAACATGTCGCGCCAGTTGTCGAGGATCCGCTTGGCCAGCCCGCTGCCGGTCCATTGGTAGTGGCGGGAGATGCGGTCGCGGACGAAGCGGACGTCGCTCTTCTCGACCAGCGGCTCCAAATCGACCATTTCCAGATTGCAGAGGGTGTCGAACAACTGGTGCTCGTCCAATACGTAGGCGATGCCGCCGCTCATGCCGGCGGCGAAGTTGCGGCCGGTGCGGCCCAAAACCACCACCCGTCCGCCGGTCATGTATTCGCAGCCGTGGTCGCCCACCCCCTCGATGACCGCGATCGCGCCGCTGTTGCGGACCGCGAACCGCTCGCCGGAAACGCCGTTGATGAACACCTCGCCCGCCGTGGCGCCGTAGAGCAGCGTATTGCCCACGATCACGTTCTCTTCCGGCGCGAAGGGTGAGCCGGGCGGAGTCTGCACCACGATCCGCCCGCCCGAGAGACCCTTGCCCAGGTAGTCGTTGGAATCGCCGATTAATCGCAGCGTAACGCCGGGCAAGAGAAATGCGCCGAAGCTCTGCCCGGCCGAGCCGCGGAAGGTGATGTCGATGGTGCGGTCGGGCAGGCCGGCCGAACCATGCCGCTTGACGATCCGGTTGCTGAGGATCGCGCCTACCGCGCGGTGCACGTTGCGGATGGGCATCTCCAGGCGGATCGGCTCCTTGGTGTCGATGCTGTTTTGCACCTGCTCGAGGATCTGCCAATCCAGATGGTCCTTATGCCGGTCGGTCTGCGGCCGCACCCGCCGCAGCGCGCAGCCGTTGGAATCGTCCGGCTTGCGGAAAATGGCGGAGAAATCCAGGCCGCGGGCCTTCCAATGTTCGACCGCGTGGCGGCAGCTCAACCGCTCCACCCGGCCCACCATGTCGTCGAACTTGCGGAAGCCCAACTGGGCCATCACCCGCCGTGCGTCTTCGGCCACGAACGTCAGGAACCGCACCACGTGCTCCACCTTGCCGTGGAACCGCTTCCGCAGATCGGGGTCCTGCGTGGCAATGCCCACCGGGCAGGTCCCCTTGTGACACTTCCGCATCAAGATGCAGCCCAGCGACACCAGGGCCGAGGTGCCAAAGCCGAACCGCTCCGCGCCCAACAGCGCGCCGATCACCACGTCGCGGCCGGTCTTCATCTGCCCGTCGGCCTGCACCAGGATCCGGTCGCGCAGGCCGTTGAGCACCAGCGTCTGCTGCGTCTCGGCTAACCCCAGTTCCCAGGGGATGCCGGCATGCTTGATCGACGACAACGGGCTGGCGCCGGTGCCGCCGTCGTGACCGCTGATGAGCACCTCGTCCGCATTCCCCTTGGCCACGCCCGCGGCGATCGTGCCCACGCCCACCTCGGCCACCAGCTTCACCGAGACCATCACGCCGGGGTTGCCGCTCTTCAGGTCGTAGATCAACTGTGCCAGATCCTCGATGGAGTAAATATCGTGGTGTGGCGGCGGCGAGATCAGCGACACGCCGGGCGTGGCGTGCCGCAACCGTGCGATTTCCTCGGTCACCTTGTGGCCGGGCAATTGCCCGCCTTCCCCCGGCTTGGCCCCCTGCGCCATCTTGATCTGCAAGATCCGCGCGTTGGCCAGGTATTCGATGGTTACCCCGAACCGTGCGCTGGCCACTTGCTTGATCGCGCAGTTGGCCGAATCGCCGTTGGGTAGCGGCTGGTAGCGTTCCGGATCCTCGCCCCCTTCGCCGGTGTTGGCCCCCGCGCCGATGCGGTTGGTGGCGATTGCCAGCGCCTCGTGGGCCTCGCGGCTGATCGAGCCGTGCGACATGGCCCCGGTATAGAAACGCTTCACGATCTCCGCCGCCGGCTCGACGTCCTCCAAGGGCACCGGCTCGCCCCCCACGAACTCGAACAGCCCGCGGAGCGTGCACAACTCGCGGCTCTGGTCGTTAATCGAGTGGGCGTACTCCTGGAACGTTTTCCAGTCGTTGTTGACCACGGCGTGCTGCAACTTGGTGATTGAAGTGGGGTTCCACAGATGCGCTTCGCCGTCGAGGCGATAGTGGTACTCGCCGCCGAAATCCAGCGGCAAAGCGGCCGGGTCGCGGAGCCCGAAGGCGTCGCGATGCCGGGCCAGCACCTCGCCGGCGATCCCCTCGAGTCCGATGCCCTCGATCCGCGAGGCGGTTCCCGTGAAATATTCGTCGACCAGCTTCCGCTCCAGGCCGATGGCCTCGAACAAGCCGGCCTGGTGGTAACTCCGCAGCGTCGAGATGCCCATCTTCGACATCGTCTTGAGCATTCCCTTATTGACGGCCTTGACGTAATGCTCGGTCAGCTCGTCCAGCCCTTCGTCGCGCGGCAGATCGCCGTCCTGCTGCAGTTTGCCCAGCGACTCCAGGGCCAAATAGGGATTGATCGCGTTGGCGCCGTAGCCGGAGAGCAGGCAGAAGTGCATCACTTCGCGCGGCTCGCCGCTCTCGATCACGATGCCCGCCTCGCTCCGCAGGTTGCGGCACAACAGCCCCTGGTGCACCGCGCCGGTGGCCAGCAGGCTGGGGATGGGGGCCTTCGCCGCCGACACGTCGCGATCGCTGATAATCAACAGCGAAGCGCCCTGCCGGACCGCCTCCGCGGCCGCTTCGGCCAGTTTCTCCAACCCCCGCCGCAAGGCCCCGGCCGGATCGGGACTCTCGGCCTCGAACACGGCCGGGATGGTGACGACCTGGAAATCCTCGCGCGCCGATCGCCGCAGCCGCTCCACGTCCTCGTTGGTAAGGATGGGATGCTTCAGCTTGAGCTGCTTGCAGTGCTCGGGCGTCTCATCCAACAGGTTTCGCTGCTTGCCGGTGAAATCCATCAGCGACATCACCAGCCCTTCCCGCAACGGGTCGATGGGCGGGTTGGTCACTTGCGCGAACATCTGCTTGAAATAGGCGAACAACACTTTCGGCCGCGACGAAAGCACCGCCAGCGGCGTGTCGGTGCCCATCGAACCGACCGGCTCCTGGCCGCTCTCCGCCATCGGAGCGATGATCACCTGCAAGTCTTCGCGGGTGTAGCCGAACGCCCGCAACCGCTCGCTGAGGGTCTCCGGGTTCATCTTCGCGGCCGTGGCCGTCTCGCACAGCCCGCGCAGCTCGATGCGGTTCTGCTCCAACCAGCGGCGATACGGCTTGCGGCGGGCGATGGCCGCCTTGACCTCGTTGTCGACGATGATTCGCCCCTGCTCGGTGTCGACCAGGAACATCCGCCCCGGCTGAAGCCGCCCCTTTTTTTCGATCCGCTCGGGAGGAAACTCCTTCACGCCGATCTCGCTGGCCAGCACCAGCAGGCCGTCTGTGGTCACCACGTAACGGCAGGGACGCAGGCCATTGCGGTCCAGCGTGCCGCCGACCAGTTTGCCGTCGGTAAAGACCATCGCCGCCGGGCCGTCCCAGGGCTCCATGATCGCCGCGTGATATTCGTAAAACGCCCGCTTGTCCTCGCTGATGTGATACTTCGGCCCGAAAGCCTCGGGAATCATCATCATCAGCGCGTGCGGCGAAGCGCGGCCGCTGCGGACCAGCAGTTCCATGGTATTGTCGAATGACGCCGAATCGCTCACGCCGGGCTCGAGGATCGGGAACAAGTCGGAAAGGTCCTCGGCCAGCGCCGGGCACGACATCGACTTTTCATAAGAGCGGATGCGATTGCGGTTGCCGCTGAGCGTGTTGATCTCGCCGTTATGGGCCACGATGCGGAAAGGCTGGGCCAGCTTCCAACTGGGGAAGGTGTTGGTGCTGTAGCGCTGGTGCACCACGGCCAGCGCGGTGATGAACCGCTCGTCGGCCAGGTCCGCGTAATACTGGAACAACTGGGGAGCCATGAACATCCCCTTGTAGCAGATCGTGCGGCTCGACATGGTTACCACGTAGAAGTCTTCGGCCGCCGCGCCGAACTGCTTCCGCACGCGATGCTCCGCGCGCTTGCGGACCACGAATAATCGCCGCTCCAGCGCTTCGTCCTCCAGTCCCTCGCCGCTGATGAACAATTGCCGCACGACCGGCTCGGCCCCGCGGGCGATGTCGCCCAGGCAGCCGTTGTCGCAGGGCACGTTCCGCCAGCCCAACGCCTTGAGCTGTCCCGCCGCGATGGCCTCTTCGAGGATGCTTTCACAGGGAAGACGAACCTCGGCCGCCCGGGGCAAGAACACCATCGCCACGCCGTAGCGTTTCGGCTCGGGCAGCGTAAACCCCAGCCGCTCGGCTTCCGCGCCCATCAACTCATGCGGTATCTGCATCAGGATCCCGGCGCCGTCGCCGGTCGACTCGTCGGCGCCCGCCGCACCCCGGTGCATCAGGTTCACGAGCACGGTTTTGCCCAACTCGACGATCTGGTGTTCGCGCCGGCCGGAAATGTTGACGATCGCGCCGATGCCGCACGCATCGTGCTCAAAACGTGGATCGTACAATCCTTGGGGTTTCGGCATACCGCTGGTCATGGCTGTCCTTTTCGACTGACGAATATGTCTCGTACACTCTGCGCCGAAGGCGGCACGTCAGGGAAACCTGGCGGCAGGGCGTGCTTTTCAGCTCTACACCCAGCACTTCGTTCCAGGCGTGCCAACCCTTGGGTCAATTTGTTTTCTCACGGCGTCCGCGTCATTCGTTCCGCTCACGATGCACGCCCCGTCGTTCTCACCGGAGCTTTGATCGACGTGCCGACGCGCACCTCGTGCCTGCGCCACGCCGGCATGCTACGCGCGGATCAGCGATCGGCGGCGACTCGATTGTCCGCCGCTTGCGCGTGAAAGAGTAGGTGCCGGAGGAGCCGCAACCTTAACGCTACACAATGCTTGCCGTTTGACAAGCGGTGCCCGTTGGGCTCCCCAACCGCCAAACCCCTTCGGTCCATGTTAACATTAGATCGCCTAATGTCAATGGCTCGCTACAATTAACGTTTCTTACGCTCCGCCTCCCCCCTCACTGGACGAATATCGGTACCTGTATAGACTTAGGATTAACCCTGTTTTTACTGGAAATAATTAACCCCAGGTCATCAAGCCACTCCGCAGAAGGGTTCTTTTCATCAGTGGACTCTGATGGGTGGACTGTTTCGTAGAACGGAATTCACTCCGTTCCGCCTCGCCCCCACTTCGCCCGCCCTCGTCCACCTGTCTGCTGTTCCCCCTCCCCCTTCTTGACGCCCGGCGCACCGCCGCGTAGAGTTCGCGAAGGAGAACTTTCGCATGTCTTCACTTCGGAAACGCGTGGTCGGCGGCCGATTCGTGGCCGTTGCCCTAATTGCCCTCTGGGCCGTCGAGGCCGCCGCCATGGAATCCCCCTTCCACCGCCGCATCAAGGTCGCCGAATTCCCCGAAGGGCTACAGTGGATCAATGTCGCCCGTCCCCTGGAACTCAAGAGCCTGCGGGGCAAATTCGTGCTCTTGGACTTCTGGACGTACTGCTGCATCAACTGCATGCATATTCTCCCCGAACTGAAGAAAGTCGAAAAGGCCTACGCCAACGAGTTGGTGGTGATCGGCGTCCATTCGGCCAAGTTCGAGAACGAACGCGACTCCCAGAATATCATCGCCGCGGCCCAGCGCTACGAGATTGGACATCCCGTCATCAACGATTCCGATCACGTTTTCTGGGAACGTTTCGGAGTGCAGGCCTGGCCGACGTTGATCTTGATCGATCCCGAGGGATACGGGGTCTGGGGCACCAGCGGCGAGGTCACCTTCGAGCAGCTCGATAAAGTGCTCAGGGCCGGCGTCGCCTATTACGCCCACAAGGGCCTGCTCCGCCGCGAGCCGCTGGCCATCGACCGGGCCGGGCCGCCGCAATCCCCCTCACCGCTGCGATTCCCCGGCAAGGTCTTGGCCGATGAGGCCGGCCACCGGCTGTTTATCGCCGACAGCAACCACAATCAGATCGTGGTCGCGCGGCTTGACGGGCAGGTGTTGGACGTAATCGGCGCGGGGAGCGTCGGACGGCGCGATGGCGATTATCAGACCGCGCAGTTCAACCATCCGCAGGGAATGGCCCTGGACGGTGCAATGCTGTACGTTGCCGACACCGAGAATCACCTGTTGCGCAAGATCGACCTGACGCGAAAACGACTGACGACGATTGCCGGGTTGGGCCACCAAGGTCGCGAACCGGCCGCGCTGGGCCACCTCGGCCTGCCACTGCAAACCGCGCTTTCCAGCCCTTGGGACCTGACAATCGCGGGCAGTTCGTTGTATATCGCCATGGCCGGTTGGCATCAGATTTGGCGGATGCCCTTGAGTGAGTCGGGCATCGGACCCTATGCCGGCAACGGCCGCGAGGACATCGTCGACGGGCCGCTGCTGCCCCGCACCCCGTATGCGGAAGGTTTTGCCTCGTTCGCCCAGCCCAGCGGCCTGACCACCGACGGAACCCGGCTTTACGTGGCTGATAGCGAAGGCAGTTCCATTCGCGCGGTGCCGCTGCAGCCGCACGGCTCGGTGACAACCATCACCGGCACGGCCCATCTGGCCCAAGCCCGGCTCTTCACCTTCGGCGACCGCGACGGCGACCACTTCGAGGCCCGCTTCCAGCACCCCTTGGGGCTGGTGTGGTACGAAAATCTGCTCTATGTGGCCGACACGTACAACCACAAGATCCGCGTGGTCGACCCCGGCGACGGCAGCGCGCGCACGCTGGTGGGAAGCGGCCAACGCGGCCACAGCGACGATCCACCCTCGTTCGACGAACCGTGCGGAATCGCCGCGGCCGGCGGCAAACTGTTCGTCGCCGACACCAACAACCACCTCATTCGCGTGATCGATTTGCGGGCGGGCAACAAAGTGTCGACGCTGCAAATCAAGGGGCAGCCGGCAGTCGGCGCCTCGCAGTAACGCCCACACCCACCGGCCGACAGTCCTAGCCGCGGCTTGCGGTTTTGCCAGCAATAAAGGCGGAAGATCGCGCGAGTGGAGTTCACCCCGCCCCCCCGCCCCGGTCCCCCGTCGCCCGTTGCCCGTCCGCCGGTCCGGCCTCGGCCGTCCGCCGTTAGGCGTCCGCCGTGCCACGTGCGGCCGGGGATTCCGGCCGGCCGGGCGCATAACGGATAGCCTGGTCGAAATCGGCCACGGCCGCGCCGTACTGTTCCAAGGCGGCCCGAGCCAGGCCGCGGCGATAGTAGGCGTCGGCGTCCTTCTTGGCCCATTGCAGGATGTGGCCGAAATCCTCGATCGCCCGGGCGTAGTTCGCTTGGGTCGTGTAGATGGTGCCGCGAATGCGATAGGCCTCGACGTCAGCCAGATCGATGGCAATTGCCTGGTCGCTGTCGGCCAGGGCTTCCTCCGTGCGGCCCAACTCCACGTACATCGCTGCCCGCTGCTGGTAGGCCTCCCCATCCCGCGGGTTGAGCCGGATGGCCTCGCTGAAGCACTCTTCGGCCCGTTGCGGGCGGCCGTTTTGGGCGTGGACCATGCCGGCCGCAAAACGGCCGTCGGCGCCGTCGGGGTCCAATCGCATTTCACGGACGCACTCGCGCACACTTTCCTCATAGCGGTCTGCCTCGGACTCCGGCGAACCGTGGTCCGGCCAGGCCGCCGGGTCTTGCCGATAGAACTTCCGCAGCAAGTCGTACAATTCGCGATGTTGTTGCCGCATTGCGCCAGGCTGCTCGAAAAAGCACTCCGTGGCCACGGCGAAAAACTCCGGCCGGCTCGCCGCGCCGTAGTGATCGAGCAACGTCGCCACGTTGCGGTCGGCTGCCAGACGAAGCCGTTCGAACTCGCGTTGCGTCACCTCCGACCAGCGCTGATAATCGCCGTGGCTGCCCAGCGGCGGAACGCCATCCATGGCCCCGTCGAGGTCGTCGAGATGATGGGCGAATTCGTGCAGCACCACGTTGCGGCCCTGGTCGGCATTCTGCCCCCCAGCCAGGACGTGGTCCCAGGCCAGCACGATCGGCCCGCGATGCCATGCCTCGCCCATCGTCGGACTGCCCTCGGCCACCAGCGGGGTCCCCGGAACGCGGCCCATTTTGACGAATCCCCCGGGATAAACCAGAACGCTCCGCACCGCATCGAAACAATACTCCCCCTCGATCCCCAGCAACAGCAAACAGGCCTGTGCCGCGATGGTGACCCGCACCTCGTCGCCAATCTCCAAACCGCCGCAGGGGACCCAGTTCTTTTCCGCCACGAAGATCCGCGTAAGGTCGCGGAGTCGGTCCCGGGCTGGCGGCGGCAAGGCCCGGTACTGGTGGACATTACTTTCCAGATACCCGAACCACGGCTCGGGAAAGGGTTCCGATAGGATTCGACGACGGCGGCGGTTCTTGAGCCACGAGAACATGCAATGATTGTACAGCTTCTGCCAATTGATCCGACACCCGATATGGGGACTCCCTGAGGAAAAAGGGGCAATCCTGTTCTTCGGTACCAATTTGGTGGCCATATTTGTTTTTGCCAACTATAACCGAAATAAACCGCAAACATCCGAAACAAGTCCGAAACCGCCACGTATAATGGTAACAGAGGGCACTTCCACCGAGGGGAAATCAACATCATAAACACCCCGCGTCCTCCATCTTCGGAATCCGGTTCGGCCGGCCGCGAGCCGCTGAAGGAGCCGCTGGAGGCAATCTGCCACGCCATCGTGGACGGAGTCGTGATTGCCGATCACGAAACGCTCCAGGTCCTCTACGCCAACCCGGCCGCCTGCCAGATGTTCGGCTATACGGAAGAGCAGTTTCTCGAGCGAGGGCTTGCCGACCTGCACCCGTCCGAGGCCATGCCGGCGGTCCGCGAGCGTATCGCCCGCCGGCAACTGGGCGAAGCAACTCGCGCCGAGGAAGTTCCTTGTCTCCGCAAAGATGGCGGCACTCTGTACGTGGACATCGCCGGCCGGCACATCCTCTATCGCGGCCGGCCCTGCTCGATCGCCTTCCTTCACGATGCCACCGAGCGCCGGCACCTGCGCGAATCGGAAGAGCGGATGCGGATGCTCTTGGAAAATGAGCGGCGTTTGCTGCGGCAATCGCTGGACCTCCAGGAACGCGACCGCCAACTGGTGGCCTACGAAATCCACGACGGTTTCGTGCAACAACTAACCGGCGCGCTGCTGAACTTGCAGGCCTACGACCAACTCCGCCCGCAGCATACGCCCGAGGCCGGGAAGATCCTCCACGATGCCCAGCAAGCGTTGCGCGACGCGATTGCGGAAACCCGCCGGTTGATCAACGGACTGCGGCCGCCGGTTCTCGACGAGTCGGGAATCGTGATGGGCCTGGACCACCTGATCGCCGAAACGCGCGACCGCTGCCCCGTGGAAATCGAATACACGCATCACGTGCAGTTTGATCGGCTGGCCCCGCCGCTGGAAGGCGCCGTCTATCGCATCGTCCAGGAGTCGCTCACCAACGCCTGCCGCTACAGCCGCTCGGAGAAAATCTGCGTCCACTTGTGGCAGCGCAACGGCCATCTCCGCGTGCGCATTCGTGACTGGGGCGTGGGCTTCGATTCCCGCCGGGCCGCCGGCAATCGCTTCGGCCTCCGCGGCATCCGCGAGCGGGCCCGCCTGCTCGGCGGCCGGGCCATCATCCGCAGTCTCGCCGGACATGGCACCACCATTACCGTGGAACTGCCCATCGTGCACGCCGGCGCCGCCGCGGGCACGGCCGGCTGATCCACCGGCCGTGGATGTCCGTGTGAAGCGTATCAAACCGGCTCCGCATGCCAAAGCCACCAGCGAATGTCGCGACGCATTGTTCGCGAAACCGTATTCGGATCGTCATCAGGCGGGCAAGCGAGCATTGCCCAGCGAAAATTACTCGGTTGCTGGCCACCGCTCCCGTGGGCATGCTAAGATGGGATCCCCCTGGGCGTTTGGACACCAAGACCATGCGACATAGTCCTCCTGCGGCCATTTGGAGGATTACATCCGACAGGCTCTCTGAGGAGAATTCCCATGGATCGATGGTTTTTGACGCAATCTTGCTGGTTGAGCTTGCTCTTGGCCAACGTCGCTTGCGGCCAGTCGCCCGAGACGGCCAGTTACACACTTCTGCCGGCCGCGCAGCGAGCCGACGTCCCGCCGTGGGCCAGGCCGGGTTCCATTCGCTACGCGCGGTGCGATGGCGGACCTATCGAAGTCCGCAAGGCTTGGCTTAGCGGCTGGGACTCGATCCGCGATCACGACGCCGTGCCGGCCTGCGAGACCTTTTACAATGATCGCACCCTCCGAATGCTACAGGACGCCCATCTCAATTGGATCTGGGTCACCTGGAGCAGCGGTTTCGCCCAGCCGACCGAGAGCCGGCAGCGGGAGATCCTCCGCCCTTGGATCGCCAAGTGTCGCCAAGCGGGAATCCGCGTGACGGCCTACCTTTCGTTGACCAACATGTTTATCGACGACATGTTCGCGAAGGTGCCCGCGTCGAAGTCTTGGATGCAGATCGAGACCGACGGCACGCCGCGCCCTTACAGGGCGGCCCGGTACGCGGGAAAGGTGACGCGGATCCTCGCCTGCCTCAACAATCCCGAGTGGCTGGAGTACTCCAAACAGCGGATCTCAACGGCCGTCGAGGCTGGCGTGGACGGTATCTTCTACGACAATTGTATCCACGGCTGCAAATGTCCGCTCTGTCAACGGAAGTTCGCCGAGTTCACCGCAAAGCGTTTCGGCCGTCCCCTGCCCGTGCCGGGTGTGAAGAGCAGCGACTTCCAGGCCAATACGCAAGGGGCCGAAATCGTGCAGGGCAGTTCGGCGACGAAACGGGCTGAACTGGCCTGGAACGAGTTCTGCGCCCGCACCGTCGCGGAAGCGCTGGACCATCATCGCCGCTACGCCGATTCGTTGCGGCCGGGGATCTTCGTCTATGCCAATACCCATCAGCAGCCCTTTATGACCGACGCGCTGAACGCTCTTTCCACGGAAGATGGCATCGAGCCGGGCATGGCCGGCGATCAATGGAAGACCAATGTCGGACTTTACAAATATCTCTACGCCGAAGGGGATGGCTGGAAGCCTGCCCGCATGGAGCATGGGCGCCGCATCCACGGCGATCGCATGTCCAACCCTATGCCGCCGCGGAACCAGAAGCTATCGGTATTTGAAGCCGCCGTCTGCCAGGCCGGATTCGAGAGCTTTTTCGAGATGGGCTGGACCACGCAACTCTACCGCGGCGAGAAAAGCGCCCAGAAGTCGCTGGCCGCTTTGGCCGAGGCCGACGCCTGGCTGGAGCGCAACGCCTCGCTGTTTGCCGACGTCGAGCCCATCGCCCGGACCGCGCTGGTGATGCCCAAAGCCGATCGCGCGACGGCCCTGTTGCAAGCGGGCAAGAACTTCATTGTGCTCATGCCCAAACAGCTCACGCCGGAGCAGCTCCGGCGGTTCCCGCTGGTGGTCTTGGACAACGTCCGCTTCCTGACGGCCCGGCAGCGGTCGGCCGTCGTGGACTATGTGCGCTCGGGAGGGCACTTGCTGGCGATCGGCGAAACGGCCTCCTTCGATACCGATTCCCTGTTGCCGCCCCATCCACCGGGCCTGCCCGAGTTGTTCCAAGACGGACCGGCGCAGAAGCATCGCGTCGAGAGTCACATCGGCCGGGGTATCGCCGTTCACGATCCGCAATCCAGCGACATTGCCCCGGTGCTGCGCGATTGGGCGGGGCTGGAAGGCGCGTCGCTGGCGACGGTCCGCGCCGCGTCCGGCACGCTTGCGTTCAACCTGGTTCGCACGTGGAACGGTCGCCGAATACGGCTTTTCCTGCTCAATTATGCCGAAGGGCCGGCGCGCGACGTGGAAGTCGTGCTCCATCTTCCTTTGACGCCAGGCTCCCTGCGGCTCTACGCACCGGCAGCCGAACCGTCGACCATCAACAGTCGACCGGCGCCGGGCGGGCTTTCGCTGCGCATTGCTCAGATGGATCAACTGAGCGTTGTGGAAGGTGCGTTGATGGCATCGCAATAAAAGGAGTCAATGCCGGCCCGCGATTCCCGATCGTCAAGCGCCTCTGGGCCTCTTCTTACGTTCTTGTCGCCGGCGGTTGCAGCGCCCCGCTGCGCGGCATGTTCTACCTCGTGGTGGACGCGTGGCCGGCGCGCGCGTGGTGTCAGTCATTTGTCGGGATGGGAACGAACGCCATTACGGTGCGATTCTACATGTTCTGCGCGGCCCTGTTTGCGCTCAGTTCGCTGTTGTGCGGGCTGGATCGCCCGGTGCGTCTGCTCCGCACCGAATTCTGGTGGTAATTGCACCGCTTGGCATCGCCGCCCGCGTTGAATAGTCGCGCGATGCTCCGGGAAAATGGGGTGCGATCGGCCTATAGTGGGCAGCCACGCTACCCGTAAGCTGGGTATCGTTATCCGTAACGTCGGGCTATAAAAATGTTGGGCGTGGCCGAAAAGGGCCGCGGCCTGTTCCCACCTGATTTTGAAGAGCTCGCCACGGTTGCCTGGCGGTTCTCATTCCCGCCTTGCCGCACACCACCGCCGCTTCGGAGTGTTCAGCTTGAATTATTTCGTCCCCCGAACCACCCCCGCAGCGACAACGCGCCGTCAATTCTTAGCCGCCGCAGTTGCCGCGTTGGGGTCGACGGCTGTACTGCGAAAATCCCCCAAGCTTCTCCTGAATGCCGAGCATCCGGTCCCTGGCCTGCCGACGGCGCTCGTCTATGGCCCGGTCTGCAAGTCTCACCTCCCCGACGGGGGCCGGCCGGAATGCCCGCAACGATACGACGCGGTTCTCCGCGCGCTTTCGGCGCGGAGTTACTTTTCGGCACTCAAGCCGCTGGAACCGCGTCGGGCCAGCGACGAGGATATCCTCGCCTGCCATGCCGAGAACTACCTGCGACTGGCACGGCGGGAAATCAAGTCGGGGGCCACGAAGCTCAGCACGGGTTGCACCTACGTCTGTCGCGATTCGCTCAAGGCGGCTTACTACGCCGCCGGCGCCGCATGCGTTGCCGTCGATGCCGTGCTCGGCGGGCAGGCCAAGAATGCCTTTTGTCTCACGCGTCCGCCGGGCCATCATGCCTCGGCCGATCGCGGCACGGGCTTTTGTATCTTCAATAACGTGGCCATCGCCGCCCGTTATGCCCAGCGCAAGCACGGCCTCCACAAAGTGTTGATCGTCGACTGGGATGTGCATCACGGTAACGGCACGCAAGACATCTTCTACGAAGACGGGTCGGTGTTTTTCTTCAGCACCCACCAGGCTCCCTGGTATCCCTGGACCGGCAGCAAGGAGGAAACCGGACGCGGCCGAGGTCTCGGCATGACGCTCAACTGCCCGCTGGTTCGCGGCGCGGGCCGCCGGGAATTCCTGGCTGCCTTTGGCCGGTTGACGGACGCGATGCGTCGTTTTCGGCCGGAGTTGGTGCTCCTTTCCGCCGGCTTCGATGCCCGGCACGGAGATCCGTTGGGCCGACTGGAGCTGACCGACGACGATTACATTGAATTGACGGACCTGGTGCTGGCAATGGCCCGCCAACATGCCGGCGGCCGAGTGATCTCGATCTTGGAAGGGGGATACAGCCTGGCCGGTCTGGCCTGCGCCTCCGCCGCCCATTGCGGCCGCTTGGAACAAGGTTAGCTTGCTTCCTAAGCCCGCAGGAATGTTCGCTTGCGGTAGAGAAACCAGAGGATCAGCCAGAGCAGACCGACCTCGCCCACCGCCCGCACCAGTTCACCGTACGGCCCGGGCAATTGCCGGGCCAGGTTCAATACCAGCGTGTCACTGAGGGTGCGGTCGAAGACGTGGTCGAAGACATAAGCCAGCAAGGCGTTGGCGCCGATGACCACGAAGGGAAAGGCCCAGCGTTTGACCCCCATCACGTCGATCACCGCATAGAACAGGGCAATCAAGAGGAAGCTCCAGCCACCGGCCCAGAGGATCATGGAACTGGTCCAGAGGTGGCGATTCAGGGGCAGCCAATAGCTCCACAGCCGTCCGCTTCCGATGCAGAGCAATCCGATGGCCAGCAAGGCCAGCAGCTTTCGTTGCGCCGAGAGCCGGCTCCGCAGCAGATGCCCGGCCATCGCGCCCAAGAGGACCGTCGCCGCAAAGCCCAGGCTGGTAATCACCCAAGTGAAGCTGTGCTGCCGGCGAAAACCGCCCAGGACCCATTGGTCGACATAGAGGGGGAAATTGGCGTATTGATCGAGCGTTCCCGCGGGGTGGCCGGCGAACGGCACCAACGCGAGCAGGGCCCAGTATCCCAGCGCCAGCAGCGCGAAAAGGCCGATCTGGGCCGTGAGAGAAAAGTGCAGCAGCGCGATCGACACAACCAGGTAACCGACCGCGACGGCCTGGAGCGCGTTGCTGTAGAACTCCAAGTCCTGGAAGCGATATTTGAGCAAGCTACCTTGCGCGACCATTCCCAGTATCCATAACAGGGCCACGCGGCGGGCGATGCGCCAATAGACCCACCGCCTCGTCCGCTCGCGCTCAAATCGCTTCCCCAACGCAAAGGGCATGGCCGCCCCGACCAGAAAGAGAAACAGCGGCATGATCATGTCCCAAGCGACGAAGCCTTGCCAGCGGGGGTGCGTTAACTGGGTCTCGACCGCGTCGAAAGTGGAAGGCGCCAGGCATGCCACGAGGGCCAGCACCAGTTCGCGCCCGCCGATGATCCAAAACATCGTAAAGCCGCGTAAGGCGTCGAGCGAAACCACTCGTTGGCTGGGCGGAGCCGAGGAGAGAGGCGCAACCGCCCCCATCCGACGGCTTGTCGCCCCGGAGGACAACGCGGTATCCGTTCTCGATGAAAGGAGGACGGTGGACCGCACCGTGCCCATTAGTTGCGCGAATCGGGACCGGGAATCCATAGGCGATAGTTCAGTAGTTTGGGAAATGCGTCGATGTCGCGCCGTCGCGTAAGTTCAATCGATGGCTGCCTGCTCGCCGCCATATCGGGGACCGATTGCCTGAAAGTCATCTGGCGAGCACGTTTCATGCCATTGCAATCTCCGGCGTGGCGCATTCGATTGGCACCTGGTTTGCGGATCTCGAATTCCCACACCAGGTGCGTAATAAACCGCTCCGACGCCGACGTCGCGGAGACTCGGCCGGCCGACGCGACCGCGGCAAAGCGGGCGGTGCAATCCTGCTGCTGTCGCGAATAAAGCCGCGCTTTGCCTTCGGCGATGTGACAGGCGATGCGGTATCCATCCAACTTGATTTCGCTCAGCCACTCCTCGCCCGATGGTGGTTGCGATGCCAAAGTGGCTAATTGCAGATCGACGCTTCCGGGCATGTCCGCGGGTTTCGCCCCGGAAATTACCCCTAAACCTCGCCGAGCATTCGCAAACAGTCCCGCTCGGTATAGGAAGGTCCAGGCATGTTATCCTTGCCTCGAAGGCCGGCGTCGAAATCCGTAATGACGCCGTGCTGCCGCCTTCCGAATCCATGGCGGTGCTTGGCCCGGTGCCGTGGACGATCGCTGACGGGCAATGCGTATGCCATTCAGAGGCGCCAGCGGCGACAGCGGCCACGGTCGGCGCGTGGTCATAGTGATGGAACGTCGTCCACTCCGACTTCCGAGCGTGCCAAAGGCGGCACGCGCCATAGCAGTTGAGGTCCAGAGTCGCCTACGACACCCCCCCATAGCATCACCGTTGCCACAGAATCACTCTGTCCTGACCCAACGAGTTTTGTGCCGACGGTGAGAGTGCCCCATCTTGACCAGGAAACGGGCCGGTACGACAATAGCGATCAGCGTCCTCGGCCAGCGCCTTTCGATCTCCCGAGGGAAGCGGCCGTGTGGCGACGATCAGCACAGGAGAAACCACCAAACGGAACGCCCCAATGGCGGTTCATGAGCAACAGGTCCGCTGCCACCGGCTCTCAAGAATATCGAGGCCCGCACCATGGTTGCCCGCGGCGGAGCGTCCGACCCAGCGGTTCTCCCGGCCGGACGATTCACATGCACGATGGGCAGGTAGTGCCGAGCGGACGTGCGGTTGACTTTTGATCGACGCGGGCGCGGAACTCATCGACACACTTCGGTTACGCATATTGATGCCAAGGTACAACTTGCCATGACCGAGCATTTCGATCCCCACTACACCTGGCTGGGAATTCGGCCGGAGGAGCAGCCGCCGCATCATTACCGGCTGCTGGGGCTGAGAGAGTTCGAGGAGAACGCCGAAACCATCCAGAATGCGGCCGACCGGCAGATGGCCCATCTGCGGACCTTCCAGGCCGGCACGCATGCGGCCCTTTCGCAGAAGTTGCTCAACGAGGTGGCGGCGGCCAAGGTCTGCCTGCTGGTGCCGGAGAAGAAGGCCGCCTACGACGCCGCACTGGCCGAAAAGCTGCGGCCGGAAAGCTCGCCGCTCGACGAGCTGGCCGCCGCGATCGAGCCGCTTGACATACCGGGCGCATCGCACCATGTCGCCCGGCGCGCGACCCCTTGGAGCACGATCGTCAGCGCGGTTGTCGCGGTGGGCGTGTTGGCGGCCGGTTTCATCGCCTGGCACGCCACGCTCGCTAAGAAGGAAAAGGACGTTACCGCGACGCCGGCGGCCGCTGAGCAGACGAAGCCGGCCACGCCGCCGGTCGTGACAACTCCCGTTGCGATAACGCCGGCGCCGCCTGCTCCACGACCACCGCCCGCCCCAAAGCCACCGATGCAAACGTCGGCTGTGCAAACGGCCGTCGTAGCGCCGCCCACGGGCTCGGAAGCTCCACCTGCGAGGCCGGTGCCGCCGCCGAGCCCGGTGTTGGTGACGACCCAGATTGCCAGACCGCCGGCGCCGACAACTTCAGGCGCAACGGAAAAGCTGTTCCTCGGCCTGGGCCGGGCGTTTCTGGCCGCGGCGTCGCCTCCGGCTGGCGCCACGGCGCCGGCACCGCCGCCGAAACTGCCCATCCCGTCGGCAGAGATCCAACAATCGCTCGCTGCGCGGGTGAGCGAGGTGGCGCCGCCGCTAGACGCCCAGGCCGTCCGCCGCGACCGGCTCGATTGGGCGAAGCGATTGTGGGACATCGCGATGCAGCCCAACGTCCCGGCAAACGAGCGTTTCGTAATCCTGCGGCGGGCTTGCGAGGTCGGCTGCAGCATGGGGGACGTCGGCGTCACTTTCGGCAGCGTGGAACGGATGGGCCGCGATTTCGACATCGACGTGATGGACGTCAAGGCGAAGATGCTCTACCGCCTGTACTCCGCTGCCGCCGCTGCCGCCGATGCGAACCTCGCCAGGGATGCGTTGGAAGCGTTCCATCGGCAGGTGCAGCAGGCCGAAATGCAAGGCCGCTACGAGCTGGCGTCCGACATGCTCGAGCAAGGCTACGCACTATTCCAGGGCCCGCAGCGTGCGTCGCTTCGCAAAGACCTTCGCATTTGGCAGGGGGACGTGCAGAAGATCGCCGCGCAGTGGGAGCAAGTCCAGGCCGCGATGGCCACACTCAAGCAGAACGAGAACGATCCGCAGGCCAATCTCACGGTGGGACGCTGGTACTGCTTCTGGAATGGAAAACCGGCTCTCGGCTGGCCATACCTGGCCAAAGGAAGCGACGAGGAACTGCGGCGGCTGGCCGAACAGGAGTTGTCGGATGCCGCCGGTGCCGAGGCGGAAGCCCACATGGGCGACGCCTGGCTCGCCCTGGGCCGGTCGCGATACGGCGACGAGCGGAGTGCGATGCTGGTCCGAGCCAGCTATTGGTATCAGCGGACGCTGGATGCGGCACGGTCGCCGGCCGCCAAAGCCCATGCCGAGAAGCGACTGGAAGAAATCGTCCGCATCGGCCGGCCGGCGGGAAGGAACACGGCCCCTCGAGCGCCATCCAATGGGCTGCGGCTGCACCTGCGGCCGGGCAGCGCGCTGCCGCGGGAGGTGTGGCTGGATCTGATGGAATATGCCGATCTGCAATACTCGTCCTCGGCCGACGAGCCGTGGAAAATGACCGGCGACGGACTCTCAGGGGGCAAGTTCAGCGGCTCCGTGCCACTGAATGTGTCGCTGTCGGGCGACTACGACATGGAGATGCAGTTCACGCGTGCCAAGGGCGATGACGCGGTCTTGCTGGTGTTCCTCGTCAACGGCCGGCAATGCACGCTGGGGATGAACGTGGGCAAGCAGCGGGAGTGGGGCTTTAAGAGCATGGAAGGGGAATTGCCCAATTCGCCCCAGCCCGTCGTCACCACCACCAATCCCGGCATCTTCACCAACAACCAGCGTCATACCGTACTGTTGCGGGTGCGGCTGATGAAGGATAACGCGTCGGTGGAGGCCCGCTTCGACGGCCGGCCGCTCGCGTTTTGGGCGGGACCGCAGTCGGGAGTGAAGCGGGAGGTCGTGCCGAATGCCGCGACCAGCCGGCCCATCTTGGCCACATTCGTGAACGCCACGTTTCACAGCGTGCGGGCACGGCTGTTCACGGGCAACGGCTATGTGCTTCCTACCGCGGGGGTCGGCCCGACCAACTCCAGCATCCATCGGCCGCGGTGAGTGGCGCCATTCGCGGCCATGACAGCGACGAGATAGAGGCACGTAGCGCTCGTGCCAGCGGTCGGCGGGGATGACGCCTCGAAAGGCGTCGGCGGCTTCGTTGATGATGGAGAAGATGCTGTCGAAGTCGTTGTCGTCACAGGGGCGAATCATTGGCCTTTCCTCCCTTGCGATCCTCGCTTGCCAAACCAATCGCATCTACATACGGATCGCAAGACCGGCATTCCAATACATGATCGGTCGCCTTTTCCAAATCCCACCCGAGAACCCAGTGGAGGTACGCAATTACGATCGTGGGCGAACGATTGATGCCCATGTTGCAGTGGATGTAGACGGTGTCGCCTTGATGCAGCAACTTGTCCAACACACGGACGCATTCTGGCAACTGACGGCGCAGGTCATCAGGGTCGAAATCCCGCACCGGAACCCGCCGTACCTCGATGCTCGTTGTTTGGTAGTGCGATTCCAGGCCATCCCAATCGATGCCCCAAATGACCATGTCGTCGTCGGTCTGAACGTTCAGCACCGCCGTGACGCCGAAAGCCTGCCGAAGCTGGTCGATGTCGGCGGGACTGCCAGGGCAGGAGCCGACGAAAAGATCGAGGAGGATTTGGCTAACGTCCATTAGCCCGCTTCCGCAACTGCCTTGCCCAAAGCGTCAACCAAAGCTCTACCAACACCATCAGCCACAGGATGAACTTCAGAATCGCAATGGCCCAGAAGCAAACGATATGGACGAATGCCCAATCCACGTCCGGCCCCCACATGGCGAGGAGCCACGCAGGTCGCGCGTGCATGACGGCAAGGTAGAGGATCCATTGCAGAGTAATGAATCCCACGGTGATGAGCACCACCCACCATCCGGCGACGGCGGCGGCCCGAACCCTATTCTCGAATGCGTCGTTCATCGCAAATCTCCTTTCCTGATCTCATGGCCGCCGAACGAACCATAGGATGACGTTCAACAGCACGGTCAACACCATGCTGACGACGATGCTGGTCACGATGGGGAAAGAGGACGACCAGCCCTCGCCCCGCATGCGAATGTCGCCCGGCAGGCGGCCCAGCGGCAGGCCCAGGCTCTCGACAAGCCAGACGATCACTCCCACGACGATCAGCACGACGCCGAATAGCAGAATCCACTTGCCGATCATGACCATTGCACCGATCGAATATTGATCCCCGACTTGGTATTATACGGCGTCGGCCAGACTTGCGGTGGGATCAAGAGGCAGGTGCCAATGGGATTCTTGCGACAGTTATTCGGCCCGAGCCGGGAAGAGGTCTGGCGGCAGCTTTGCAGCGAGAGCGGGGCCCACTACATCGAAGGCGGATTTTGGAAGGGCGACAAGGTGCAGGCGCACTGCGGCCAGTGGACCGTCACCCTGGATACTTACACGGAAACGCATTCCGATGGGAAGACTACAAGTTCCACAACGTACACCCGGATGCGGGCCCCCTACGTGAACAAGGACGGATTCCGATTCACGATTTACCGCAAGAGCATCTTCAGCGGCCTCGGCAAACTGCTGGGAATGCGGAACGTAGAGGTGGGCTACCCCGAGTTCGACGAGGCCTTCATCATCAAAGGCAACGACGAGGCGAAGCTGCGGGCACTGTTCGCCAACCCAAGAATTCGGCAATTGATCGAGCTGCAGCCCTCTTTCCACCTGACGGTGAAGGACGACGAGGGCTGGTTCGGCGCGGCCACGTTGACACGCCCGAACAGGTGCGCGCCGTAGTCGACGAGGCTGCGGGCCAGGACTCCCTGATCGTGCATACTCTAGTTTCCGACGAGCTGCGGCGATTGATGCTGGCCCAG
>Ga0302319_10000358_pt1 | contig 101838 bp, 75 predicted proteins | sample Bog_T0_2_FD_203319 | JGI IMG/M metagenome (GOLD analysis project Ga0302319, IMG submission 203319) | Peat permafrost microbial communities from Stordalen Mire near Abisko, Sweden - Bog_T0_2 | ecosystem: Environmental > Terrestrial > Soil > Wetlands > Peat | place: Sweden: Abisko, Stordalen... | reverse complement strand
CTCAGCGACCGCATCGGCCGCAAGCGCCTCATGATGACCTCGCTGCTGCTGGCGGTCATCTTCTACATTCCCATTTACAAGGGCATGCAGCAGGCGGCGGGCAACAACGTGGTCAGCGTCAGCTCGGTCAAGGACAAGGTGACGGGAGCCGTGAAGCTGACGCCGCAGACCCTCGATGCGGCGACGGGCAAGCTGGTCGCGGCCAAGGGCGCGGTCAATGCCAACCACCCCATGCTCATGCTCTATGTCTGGCTGCAGGTCATCCTGGTGTGCATGGTCTACGGCCCCATTGCTGCCTACCTGGTGGAGGCGTTTCCCGCCAAGGTGCGCTACACGTCGGTTTCGCTGCCCTATCACATCGGCAACGGCGTCTTTGGGGGATTGCTGCCGCTGATCGGGCTGGGGCTATGCGCCACCACGGGGAACATCTACGCGGGGCTTTACTATCCGATTGGAGTGGCTGCCGTCAGCTTCGTCTTTGGCATGATCTTCCTCAAGGAGACGCATGGCACCCTGATCTGGGCGGAGGCGGACAAGCCTGCCTGACCGGCTGCGGGGAAATGCCCGCCGCAGTCCGCGCTCAATTCCGGGCGCGCCCCCTCTGAATAAGCGATAAGTCGCCCGCGCCCATGGCTGGAGAAGGCTTGCTCTTTGTCAGCCGGGAAAATAGGCAATGTAGGATTTCGAGATTCCCAGCGACTTCTCGGTGATGATCTTTGCTTCCGGAAACAGCCGGCGCAGCTCATTCTTGGTGAGCACCGTGGTGTGCTCCACCATTTCGGTCCAGGCGGGCAGGTTCCTGCGCCACCTGGCGAGGAAGAACTGCCGGAGCCGGGTGGGATAAAGCCACCAGAACGGCATGCCGCAATGTGCCTCAATCGGAAACCGGCCCGACGGTGTCTGCACCCAATACGACTTGCCAAGGCGGCGTGCCTCTGTGGCAAAAGCCCGCCGCTTCTCGTCAGCGCCCACGTGCTCGATCACGCTATTGCTGAACACGGCATCGAATGACCGCTCTTCGAACCCCACGAGCTCGCAGGCGTTTCCCTCAATGTAGCGAATGGCATGGTGCGACGGAACGTTCCGCTCGGCAATGCCGGGGAGATTGACGATGGTCAGGTTCAGCCGCTCAGGCACACTGTCCCAGATCATCGGCTGGCCGCCCAGATCCAGGATGGACATGCCCTCCCGCACGCGCATCAGCGCCGCAAAGGCGCGCATGCGTCTGCTTCTGTTCCATCGGGAATAAGGGTGAAGAAGCGCATAAAAGGCGGATATGCGAAGGTATTTCCACGTCATTGTTTGGCAACCTCTTGGAAAGAGTTCAAAGGTGAATCCAGTGAGGGGACGCCTGTGTCCGGTCTTCCGGTAACCTATGCAATCCCTACCGGTTCGATCCAGGACATCAAATGCTATTGGGGGTTGTAATTCTTCACCAGATTACACAGTTTTCCGGTGTGTCTGGGCTGTGATGTGCAGAAAATGGGCATTCTCCTGAAACTCCCTTTGATAGGCCGAAAATTGTGCTCTGACGATGATATGCTAGCAGCAACCAATGGAAAGTTATGACTACAGAGTCGCACTTTCACCAGTCAAGTCCTTTACTTGGAACTCCGATGGCTTCCCCAGATGCCGAGCCGGAGTACCTGTTTCCTGCGTCGTTTGCTCAACGCCGCCTTTGGTTTCTACAGCAGCTCGAACCAGACCAGACTTCCTATCTTGTTCCCAGGGCTTGGCGGTTGAGCGGTCCACTCGATGTGGGGGCGGTTAATTTTGCCCTGAATCGGATCGTCGAACGGCACGACACACTGCGGACCGCTTTTGTGGTACAGGACGGGGAGCCCGCTCAGGTGGTGCACCCTTACCGCCCATTCGCAGTGGCGGTTGAGGACATCAGTCGCACACCGGATCCAGGTGCTGTTGCCGCTGAAATCGCGCTGGCAGAGGCCAATACTCCGTTCGACCTTGCGGTGGGCGATTTATTTCGCGCCCGCGTTCTTCATCTCGCGGCAGAAGAGCACGTGCTGTTGTACGCCACGCATCACATCGTAAACGACGGTTGGTCGAATGCTTTGTGGATGCGCGAGTTCACGGCTTTCTACCGCGAAAAGGTATCCGGTGAGCCTGCCGGCATCGCTGACCTCGAGATTCAATATGGCGACTACGCAGCCTGGCAACAGGACTACCTGACAGGAAACGTGCTCGACGACCAGTTGGCGTTCTGGAAAAGGGCGCTGGAGGGAGCCCCGACCCTGCTCGACCTTCCCAGCGACCGGCCTCGACCGAGGCTTGTGTCTCCCGAGGGCGCCAGGGTGCGGTTCGCACTGAGCCAGCCACTGACCCAAGAGTTGCGAAAGCTGGCGAGAGAGTCAAATTCCACCCTGTTCATGGTCATGCTCGCAGCGTTTGAGGTGTTGGTGTCCCGCTATAGCGGCCAGGAAGACTTCCTGCTGGGAACACCTATCGCCAACCGCGAGCGCCTTGAGCTGGAACCCCTGATCGGCCTCTTCAACAACGTGTTGCTGATTCGCGGCAAAGTCAAGCCAGGTGCCAGCTTCAAAGAATTGCTCAATGAGGTGAAACGATTCACGTTGGATGCCTATGCCCACCAGGAGATGCCGTTCGAGAAACTGGTCGAACATCTCCAACCCGCACGCAGCCTGAGCTACAACCCACTGTTCCAGGTGATGTTCGCATTGCAGAATACGCCGCGCGCTGAGGCAAGCCTGCCCGGTCTCACCATTTCCGCAGTTCCGGGCGGCAGGTTGAAGACCAATCAGGACATGTATATATCGGTGGAAGATGCCCCTGATCATCTTCGGGGTGTTGTCGAGTACAGCAAGGCCATTTTTGATCAAACCACCATCGAACGGATGCTGGGGCACTATCAGCGCGTGCTGGAGTCGATGGTTGACAATCCCTCCGCAAAGTTTTCCGAGGCGCCGCTGCTATCAGCTGGCGAGCTAAAGCGGTTGACGTCCGACTGCAACGCAACGGCGGAAAACTACCCGCGGGAAAGGTGCCTGCATGAGTTGATATCGCAGCAGGCGGCCTTGCGCCCCGAAGCAACAGCGGCGTTGTTTGCTGACCAACGCTTGAGCTATGCGGAATTGGAGGCGCGCTCGAACCGCCTGGCGCGCCATCTCCAAGCCAGGGGTGTAGAACGGGGGCAGCGGGTCGGCATCTATCTCGATCGCTCTCTTGACCTTGCGGTGTCTTTGCTGGCGGTGATGAAGTCCGGCGCGGCGTATGTGCCGCTGGATCCTAACTACCCCGCCAAGCGGGTGGAAGGAATCCTGCAGGATGCGGGGGCGTCGTGCCTGGTCACGAAATCCGGATTGAGGGGCCAGTTGACCGATTTTCATGAGCCCGTTGTCCTGCTGGACGAGGAGGAAATGGCGATCGCTGAGCAGGCTTCTGGTCCCGTCGTAAGCGGCGTGACCCCGGAAGACCTGGTGTATGTGATCTTCACTTCCGGTTCGACTGGACGGCCGAAGGGCGTGGAAGTCCCGCATCGGGCGGTCGTCAATCTTATGACCTGGATGTCGAAAGAGCTCACCATGGGCCCGGACGATGTGTTCCCCGCGCTCGCGAGCTTTGGCTTCGACATGTCGATCCCAGAGCTGTATCTGCCGCTGGTGACGGGCGGAACCTTGGCTTTGGGTGAGGCGCATTTGGCAGGCAACGGAGAGGAACTGGCGCAGTTTCTTCGCCGGCAGCATGCGACCCTGGTGCATGCTACGCCAACCACCTGGAACCTGCTTCTGGATTGCGAGTTTACCGGCGCAGGCCTGAAGCGGTGCATCGGTGCCGAGCCCCTGCCCCAGGGATTGTTCGAGCGGTTGATGGCAGCCGCCCCCGGAACGCCGCTGTGGAACTTCTACGGCCCCACCGAAACCACTGTGTGGTCGACGTATCACCGGTTTACGAGCGCTGACGAGACCATCGTGGTCGGGCGGCCTCTAGCCAACACCCAAGTCTATATTCTAGATCGCAACGGGCAGATTTGCCCCATCGGTGTGGCGGGGGAGATCCACATCGCGGGCGACGGCGTGGCTCTGGGATATAGCGCCCAGCCTGATCTGACAGCCGAGAAGTTCGTGCCTAATCCGTTCAGTGCCGATCCGTCATCGCGCATGTACCGGACGGCCGATCTTGGGCGCTGGACTGCCGGCGGCGCCATTGAACACCTCGGGCGCATCGACAACCAGGTGAAGATCCGCGGCTTTCGCATCGAGCTTGGAGAGATTGAGGCGGCCTTGACCTCGCAGCCAGGCGTGAGCGAAGCCGTGGTGATCGTCCGAGAAGATGTGCCCGGCGACAAGCGGCTGGTCGCTTACGTGGCTTCCAACGCAACTCTCGACAAGGCGGAGTTGCGGGCTCGACTGAAAGAGCTTTTGCCGGACTACATGGTTCCGGCCGCCTTCCACCAACTGGCGCAGCTTCCACTCACCCCGAACGGCAAGGTTGATCGCAAGGCGCTGCCGGCTCCTGAATATGAGCAGGCGGCCACCGGGAGCGAAGAGGCATCGACCCCAACCGAAGAGATCGTGGCGGGAATCTGGGCGCAAGTTCTGCGCGTGGACAAGATCGGGGTCGTCGACGATTTCTTTACGCTGGGCGGCCATTCCCTGCTCGCCACCCAGGTGATTTCGAGGATTCGCCGGGTGCTGGATGTGGACCTGCCGCTGCGTGTGATATTCGATACGCCGACAGTCAGGGGGATCGCCGTGCAGATCGAGGCGTCGCGCCTGCCTGGCGGCGCCGTGGCGACGCCCCCGCTCATCCGTGTGGAGAGGGACCGGCCGTTGCCACTCTCCTTCGGACAGCAGCGGTTCTGGTTCCTGGACCAACTGGAGCAGGGGAGCAGTTTTGCCAACGTACCTTTGCGTTGGCGTTTGCGGGGTTCGTTGGAGCTGGGTGTACTTGAGTCTGCTTTGACGGAGATTGTGTCGCGTCACGAGGTTCTTCGGACGCGGTATGTTGTGGAGGGCGGGGATCCGGTTCAGGTGATCGACGCGCCGCGGCCGGTACCGGTTTCGGTGCACGATCTGAGCTCGGTTGCGGAAGGGGATCGGGAGGCTCGGGCGCGGGCGGTAGCGGGCGAGGAGGTCAACCGAGCTTTCGATCTGGAGCACGGGCCGATCTTCCGCGCGTCGCTGGTGAAGCTGTCGGAGCAGGATCATGTGCTGATTGTGAGCACGCACCATATCGCGACCGACGGTTGGTCTCAGGGGGTTCTGCGCCACGAGCTTTCGGTGCTGTACGAGGCGTATCTGTCGGGCGCGCCATCGCCGCTGCCTCCGCTTCCGCTGCAGTACGCGGACTATGCGGTGTGGCAGCGGGGGAGCCTGGCGGGCGAGGCTCTGGAGCGTCAGCTTGCGTACTGGAGGGAGCATCTGCGGGACGCGCCGGTGTCGATCGCGCTGCCGACCGACAAGCCGCGCCCAGCGGTGCAGACGTACCGCGGCGCGAGCCGGGCGGCGGTGCTGCCGGCAGAGCTGATCGAGCGGTTGAAGAGCCTGAGCCTGGATGAGGGTGCGACGCTGTATATGACGCTGCTGTCGGCGTTCTTCGCGCTTCTGTCGCGCTACTCGGGCCAGCAGGATATTGTGGTGGGCTCGGCGATTGCGGGGCGCACGCAGCGGGACACGGAGAAGCTGATCGGGCTGTTTGTGAACTCGCTTGCGCTGCGCACGGACCTGAGCGGGGAGCCGACGTTCCACGATCTTGTGCAGCGCGTGCGCGCGGCGACGGTGGGAGCGTACAGCCATCAGGACGTGCCGTTCGAGCGCCTGGTGGAGGAGCTGAACCCGGTGCGGGACAGCAGCCGCAGCCCGCTGTACCAGGTGATGCTGATCCTGCAGAACCTTCCCCCGCAGCAGACGCAGATGCCGGGGCTGGAACTGACCGGGTTCGGGACGGCGAACGAGACCTCGCAGATGGACCTTTTGCTGAACCTGGTCGAGCATCCAGGCGGGATGTCCGCGACGCTGGTCTACAACACGGATCTATACGAGGCGGGAACGGCATCGCGGATGCTGGAACACTACCAGTGCCTTCTGGAGAGCGTGGCGGCCAACCCCTCGGTGGCAGTTGCGGAGCTTTCGCTTTTGCCGGCCGGGGAACTGGAGCAGCTGACGGATGCGTGGAACGCGACGGAGGCGGATTACCCGCGCGAGGCGTGCGTGCATGGGCTGATTGCGGCGCGGGCGGCGGAGCGGCCCGAGGCGACGGCGGTGCTGTTCGGGCGCGAGCGGTTGAGCTACGGGGAGCTGGAGGAACGGTCGAACCGTCTGGCGCGGCACTTGGCGGAGCGCGGCATCGGGCGCGGCGACCGGGTGGGCGTGTACCTGGACCGCTCGCTGGAGCTGATGGTTTCGCTGCTGGCGGTGATGAAGACGGGCGCGGCGTACGTCCCGTTGGACACGCACTATCCATCGCGGCGGGTGGAGTCGATTCTGGAAGACGCGGCGGTAAAGTGCCTGCTGACCCGGTCGTCTCTGAAGGACCGGCTCGCGGAGCGCGGTGGACTGCTGCTGCTGGACGAGGAAGCGGATGCGATTGCGCGTCAGTCTGGGGAGGGTTTCGCGTCAGCGGCAACGCCGGACGACCTGGTCTACATTATCTTTACCTCCGGCTCGACGGGCCGGCCGAAGGGTGTCGAGATCCGGCACGGCGCGGTGGTGAACCTGCTGACGGCGATGGCCAGGGATCTTGCCATGGGTCCGGGGGATGTATTTCCGGCGCTGGCCAGCGTGGGCTTCGACATGTCGGTGCCTGAGCTTTATCTTCCGCTGGCGACCGGGGGCACGCTGGCGCTGGCCGAGGCGTATCTTGCCGGCAACGGAGAGGACCTGGCGCGATTCCTGGTGCGGCACGGTGCGACCATCGTGCACGCCACGCCGACCACCTGGACGCTGCTTTTGGACGCCGGCTTTACCGCCCAGGGACTGAAGCGGTGCATCGGCGCGGAGCCCTTGCCGCAGCGGGTCTTCGAGCGGCTGATGGCGGCGGCGCCGGACACGCCGCTGTGGAACTTCTACGGCCCGACCGAGACCACGGTCTGGTCTACGGTGCATCGGTTCACTTCAGCGGAGGAGCCGATCGTGGTGGGCCGTCCGCTGGCCAACCAGCAGGTGTACATCCTGGACGCGGCGGGGCGGGTGTGCCCGATCGGGGTTCCGGGGGAGATCTGCATCGCGGGGGCGGGGGTGGCGCGGGGCTACTGCGACCGGCCCGATCTGACGGCGGAGAAGTTCGTTCCCAACCCGTTCGACACAGATCCGGCGGCGCGGATGTACCGCACCTCGGACCTGGGCCGCTGGACGGCGGAGGGCACGATCGAGCACCTGGGCCGTGCCGACAACCAGGTCAAGATCCGCGGCTTCCGCATCGAACTGGGCGAGATCGAGACGGCGCTGGCTACCCTGCCCAGCATCCGCGAGGCGGTGGTGATCGCGCGCGAAGACACCCCCGGGGACAAGCGCCTGGTTGCCTACCTGGTCTCCGACAGCGGGCTGGACCGGGCCGCGTTGCGCGCCGGGCTGAAAGAGACGCTGCCCGACTACATGGTCCCGTCGGCCTTCGTTCCGCTCGAGCGCCTGCCGCTGAACAGCAACGGCAAGGTCGACCGCCTGCACCTGCCCGCGCCCGCCGGAGACGAACCCTCTGACCACACCGGCCACGAGCCCAGAACCTACATGGAAGTCCTGCTCGCCGAGATATGGAAGGACATCCTCAAGATCAACTTCGTCAAAACTTCAGACGACTTCTTCGAATTGGGCGGTCACTCCCTGCTGGCGACACAGATGGTCTTGCGCGTTTCCGCTGCGGTTGGCGTCAAGATTCCGTTGATTGAGATATTCGCCAATTCGGCATTGGAGGCGTTTGCGCAGGCCGTCGAGACGGCTGTTTCCGGCGGCGAATGCGCATTGCCGGCAGGCGTCATCGGAGGCGTGCGTCCGAGCCACTTGCCATTGTCCTTCGGACAGCAGCGGTTGTGGTTCTTGGATCAGCTTGAGCCGGGGAGTTCTTTCTACAACGTACCTTTGCGTTGGCGTTTGCGGGGTTCGTTGGAGCTGGGTGTACTTGAGTCTGCTTTGACGGAGATTGTGTCGCGTCACGAGGTTCTTCGGACGCGGTATGTTGTGGAGGGCGGGGATCCGGTTCAGGTGATCGACGCGCCGCGGCCGGTACCGGTTTCGGTGCACGATCTGAGCTCGGTTGCGGAAGGGGATCGGGAGGCTCGGGCGCGGGCGGTAGCGGGCGAGGAGGTCAACCGAGCTTTCGATCTGGAGCACGGGCCGATCTTCCGCGCGTCGCTGGTGAAGCTGTCGGAGCAGGATCATGTGCTGATTGTGAGCACGCACCATATCGCGACCGACGGTTGGTCTCAGGGGGTTCTGCGCCACGAGCTTTCGGTGCTGTACGAGGCGTATCTGTCGGGCGCGCCATCGCCGCTGCCTCCGCTTCCGCTGCAGTACGCGGACTATGCGGTGTGGCAGCGGGGGAGCCTGGCGGGCGAGGCTCTGGAGCGTCAGCTTGCGTACTGGAGGGAGCATCTGCGGGACGCGCCGGTGTCGATCGCGCTGCCGACCGACAAGCCGCGCCCAGCGGTGCAGACGTACCGCGGCGCGAGCCGGGCGGCGGTGCTGCCGGCAGAGCTGATCGAGCGGTTGAAGAGCCTGAGCCTGGATGAGGGTGCGACGCTGTATATGACGCTGCTGTCGGCGTTCTTCGCGCTTCTGTCGCGCTACTCGGGCCAGCAGGATATTGTGGTGGGCTCGGCGATTGCGGGGCGCACGCAGCGGGACACGGAGAAGCTGATCGGGCTGTTTGTGAACTCGCTTGCGCTGCGCACGGACCTGAGCGGGGAGCCGACGTTCCACGATCTTGTGCAGCGCGTGCGCGCGGCGACGGTGGGAGCGTACAGCCATCAGGACGTGCCGTTCGAGCGCCTGGTGGAGGAGCTGAACCCGGTGCGGGACAGCAGCCGCAGCCCGCTGTACCAGGTGATGCTGATCCTGCAGAACCTTCCCCCGCAGCAGACGCAGATGCCGGGGCTGGAACTGACCGGGTTCGGGACGGCGAACGAGACCTCGCAGATGGACCTTTTGCTGAACCTGGTCGAGCATCCAGGCGGGATGTCCGCGACGCTGGTCTACAACACGGATCTATACGAGGCGGGAACGGCATCGCGGATGCTGGAACACTACCAGTGCCTTCTGGAGAGCGTGGCGGCCAACCCCTCGGTGGCAGTTGCGGAGCTTTCGCTTTTGCCGGCCGGGGAACTGGAGCAGCTGACGGATGCGTGGAACGCGACGGAGGCGGATTACCCGCGCGAGGCGTGCGTGCATGGGCTGATTGCGGCGCGGGCGGCGGAGCGGCCCGAGGCGACGGCGGTGCTGTTCGGGCGCGAGCGGTTGAGCTACGGGGAGCTGGAGGAACGGTCGAACCGTCTGGCGCGGCACTTGGCGGAGCGCGGCATCGGGCGCGGCGACCGGGTGGGCGTGTACCTGGACCGCTCGCTGGAGCTGATGGTTTCGCTGCTGGCGGTGATGAAGACGGGCGCGGCGTACGTCCCGTTGGACACGCACTATCCATCGCGGCGGGTGGAGTCGATTCTGGAAGACGCGGCGGTAAAGTGCCTGCTGACCCGGTCGTCTCTGAAGGACCGGCTCGCGGAGCGCGGTGGACTGCTGCTGCTGGACGAGGAAGCGGATGCGATTGCGCGTCAGTCTGGGGAGGGTTTCGCGTCAGCGGCAACGCCGGACGACCTGGTCTACATTATCTTTACCTCCGGCTCGACGGGCCGGCCGAAGGGTGTCGAGATCCGGCACGGCGCGGTGGTGAACCTGCTGACGGCGATGGCCAGGGATCTTGCCATGGGTCCGGGGGATGTATTTCCGGCGCTGGCCAGCGTGGGCTTCGACATGTCGGTGCCTGAGCTTTATCTTCCGCTGGCGACCGGGGGCACGCTGGCGCTGGCCGAGGCGTATCTTGCCGGCAACGGAGAGGACCTGGCGCGATTCCTGGTGCGGCACGGTGCGACCATCGTGCACGCCACGCCGACCACCTGGACGCTGCTTTTGGACGCCGGCTTTACCGCCCAGGGACTGAAGCGGTGCATCGGCGCGGAGCCCTTGCCGCAGCGGGTCTTCGAGCGGCTGATGGCGGCGGCGCCGGACACGCCGCTGTGGAACTTCTACGGCCCGACCGAGACCACGGTCTGGTCTACGGTGCATCGGTTCACTTCAGCGGAGGAGCCGATCGTGGTGGGCCGTCCGCTGGCCAACCAGCAGGTGTACATCCTGGACGCGGCGGGGCGGGTGTGCCCGATCGGGGTTCCGGGGGAGATCTGCATCGCGGGGGCGGGGGTGGCGCGGGGCTACTGCGACCGGCCCGATCTGACGGCGGAGAAGTTCGTTCCCAACCCGTTCGACACAGATCCGGCGGCGCGGATGTACCGCACCTCGGACCTGGGCCGCTGGACGGCGGAGGGCACGATCGAGCACCTGGGCCGTGCCGACAACCAGGTCAAGATCCGCGGCTTCCGCATCGAACTGGGCGAGATCGAGACGGCGCTGGCTACCCTGCCCAGCATCCGCGAGGCGGTGGTGATCGCGCGCGAAGACACCCCCGGGGACAAGCGCCTGGTTGCCTACCTGGTCTCCGACAGCGGGCTGGACCGGGCCGCGTTGCGCGCCGGGCTGAAAGAGACGCTGCCCGACTACATGGTCCCGTCGGCCTTCGTTCCGCTCGAGCGCCTGCCGCTGAACAGCAACGGCAAGGTCGACCGCCTGCACCTGCCCGCGCCCGCCGGAGACGAACCCTCTGACCACACCGGCCACGAGCCCAGAACCTACATGGAAGTCCTGCTCGCCGAGATATGGAAGGACATCCTCAAGATCAACTTCGTCAAAACTTCAGACGACTTCTTCGAATTGGGCGGTCACTCCCTGCTGGCCGCGGCGATGATCAACAAGCTCAGCGAGTCGCTCGGTTATCGCGTGCGGCTCGCGGCGCTGTTTGAAGCGCCCACGCTGGGAGCGCTAGCTGAAACCGCGGAGCGTCAGGGGATCGATCAAGCGCAGCTCGCATCCATCGTCCCCATTCACAGATCGGGGAGCAAGCCTGCCCTGTATTGCGTTTCGCGCCCGAATGTAAACTCTCTTGGCTTTGTCTTCCTGTCTCGCGCGCTGTCGGGAAACCTGCCTGTCTATGGGCTGCAATCCAACATGGACAATGACGGCATCCTGGCTCCCTTCACGCAGCTTGAATACGAGGAGAAGGCCGCAGAGTACATCGCGGCACTGCGAGAGATCCAGCCGGAGGGCCCGTACTTCCTGACAGGATTCTGTGAAGGTGCTCACATCGCCTTCGAAATGGCGCGCCAGTTTGAGGCCATGAACCTTGAAGTCGGCGGCCTGTTCATCCTGGATGTCTGGCCCGTCGAGAACACGGTCGACCGCAAACGATACATGCTTGGGCGGTACTTCAGCGTGATTCGCCGTTACTGGAAGTCGATCAAACGTCTTGGCCTCTCTCCAGTGGCGCGGAAGCAGCCGGACCTGCTGCACAACAGAACGCGGCAATTTGTCGATAGCGCATTGTTGTCGGATCCGGCGGGGCGGAAGCTTCTCACGCGGCGCATGGAGGCCCGGTACTGGCCAGGCAAAGATTTCGTGCCAACCATGTATGACGGAAACGCCGTAGTCTTTCGCACCGCCAAGCAGATGTTCTACCGGGTCCATGACGAATCTCTTGGGTGGGCGAAGCGCGTACGAGGATCGGTCGAAGTCGTCCAAGTCCCCGGGACTCACGTCCTCATCCTGCGCGAACCCGGTGTGAGCGTGGTTGCGCGCGAACTCGAAGCGCGCATCGATGCATATCTTGCCCGCAGAACCAGCGGCGCGCCAGCCAAGACAGATCGGCCATAATCTGCTTTGGCGCCAGAGGGGATTCGGCTGGCGCTGGATTCCACGACTATCCGATTCGCCTCAATTCGATCATGGGCGCCATTAAATCACGTCCGCAAAGTGCCGCTCCATGCGCCGGAAGACGTAGAGTCCCGAAACAAACAGAAACACGCACACCGCAAACGACACGCCCATCACCCGCCACGATGCCGGGCTGCCGAGCAGCGAATACCGGAACCCGACAACCATCCCCGCCATCGGATTAAGGCCCATCAGCATCGACCATTTGTGGGGGATATACCGCATGGGATAGATGACCGGCGTGACAAAGATCCCCATCTGCACTAGAAACGGCACCACATATTTCACGTCGCGGAAGCTCACATTCAGCGCGGAAAGGGTCATTCCCAAGCCAGACGCCGCCAGCAGGGAACCAAAGGCAAACAGCGGCAGCAGGAAGATCTTCGTCGTGAGCGGCACGTGGTAGTAGATCATCAGCACGGCCAGCAGCATCAGGCTCAGGAACAGATCCAGCAGCATGGCTCCGATTGCTCCGAGGGGGATGAAAATCCGCGGGAAGTAGACCTTCTTCACCATGGCCTGATTCGCCACCAGGCTATTGCTCGCTTGCGACAGCGCGTTCGAGAAGAACGTCCACACCGACAGGCCGGCGAACGCAAAAACCGGATACGGGACCTGCGGGTCACCGTTGACACCCGCTAAACGGTGGAAGAAAAATGTGAAGATAACCATCCCCAACAGCGGCTGCAGCACTGCCCAAGCACCGCCCAGAATGGTTTGACGGTAGCGGATCTTGATGTCGCGCCACATCAGAAATCCCAGCAACTCGCGCTGGGCGTAGACCTCTTTGAAGTCCACGGGCTGCCAGCCCTTGCGAGGCCTGATGATCAACTCGAAGCGTGAAGGCATCTGTCTTCCGTCTAGTAAGTGGGGATACGACTCCAATAGATTCAGTCGTCTACAGGTAATGGTCTTGATTATAGTCCGAGAACGTTCCGATCAAGCTGCGAAGGTCACTCCCAGGCGATTGCCATTTTAGGTTCCTGCTTGGGACAACGGGGACTTCCCGAGTTGAATGGAAAAGCGCCGGCAGGTCGTCAGGGCTCTTGCATTTGAGCCTGATCGGTATCGAATCTTCCATCCCAGCCGGACCGTGCAGCAGGGCAGGAGAAACAAGCCCACATCCATGTGTGTCATACCTATGGAACCAGGTGCGCGGTTACTAGCCGTCCGTTCAGGACGTCATACCCTAAACTATGCCTTTCTCGACGCCGAGGAACATCGTTGCGAGGAACATCGCTGCAAGGCTGCATCGCTTTGAGTTGCGAGCAGATGCCATATTCCTTGGCGTTTAGGCCAAAAAATTATATACGAAATAACTCTCCTTGTCGCCAAGAATCTAAAATTCTGCACACAAAAGTGTTAGCCATGGCCGATCAAAGTGGTAACCAAAGTGTACCGATGGGAGGGTACTATCCAAGAAGAGCCACTAAGTATGAACGCAGTATGACCGATAGAGCTGGGTAGAGAAGGCACCTAGAACGCTTCTGACCAATGAAAAAACGGAGAAAAGAAGGCTATGTCCACATTGATTGAATTCAAGGAATCATTTCTGTCTAGACTTTCTGCTTGGCACAGGGTAGTTCTCACGGCCATTCTGGGATTCATAGTTGCAACTCCCGCTCTGGCAATCACGCCACCGAGTTTCAGTCTCAGCTCTTCATCCAGCAGTTTTACGCTATTGGTCGGCGGCACCAAAGCCAGCAGTACTGTGTCCGTGTCGGCTCGAAATGGCTTCATCGGTAATGTCGATCTGGTTCCGACCGGAATCCCGAAGGGCCTGACTGCTACATTCGACCACACGACCACCACCACCAAGGCTAACCTCACGATCACGCCGGGGACCGCAGCGGTTCCGGGTGTCTACAACATGGCGGTTGTCGGTACGTCTGGAACATTGACCAGCACGACGCTTATGAAGCTCACCATCCCAACCCCAAGCTTCAGCCTTGCAGCCTCGCCAAGTGCACTCACCCTCCTGGTCGGTGGCGGCAGCGCCAACAGCGTGATCAGCGTTCTCAATGAGGTTGGGCTCAGCAATGGGAATGTAAACCTGACGATTTCGGGAGTCCCAGCTGGGGTCACCGCGAAACTGAACTGGCCCACCGCCAGTGCCGCGACCTCAGTGTCGCTGACTGCGCAAGCCAGCGCGACGGCTGTTCCAGGGGTATATCCCCTCACAATCACCGGGACCTCCGGAAATGCCAAAAATACCGCAACCGTTGTGCTGACAATCCCCACGCCCAGTTTCAGCCTTTCGTCCTCGGCTAGCGCGCTCACCCTCGCGCCCGGATCAAATGGCTACAATTCCCGGATCAATATCAGCGTCATCAACCAAGTGGGCCTGACCGGCAAAGTGAGCCTGGCGGTATCCGGTGTGCCCACGGGTGTGACAGCATCATTGGCCACCGTAAACGCCACTACCGAATCCCTCACAGTGAATGTCGGCAGCACGGCAGCTGGCGGAACCTATCCGGTGAAGATTACCGGAACATCGGGAAAGGCAACCAGCAGCACCACGGTCGCATTGACCATTCCCGGTCAGACTTTCACCATTTCATCCTCGGCCAGCACTCTCAACCTACCTATTGGGGGATCCGGCGCTAGCAGCACAATCAGTGTCACGGGGCAGAGCGGTTTCAACAGCAATGTTGCCCTTGCAGTTTCGGGAGTGCCGACAGGCGTAACGGCTGCTTTCAGCTCTGCCAGCACTAGCACCAATAGCACGCTGACCTTCATACCTGGGAGTGCGGTTGTTCCAGGGACCTATACCGTAAAGGTCACCGGATCCTATGGAACGCTTGCCAGTTCTGTAAATATCGTATTGACGATCCCGGCCGCAAGCTCCAGCTTCAGCCTCTCGTCCTCAGCCGGATCACTCACCCTTCTCACAGGATCGAGCGCGGCCACCACAATCAATGTCATCAATCCCAGCGGGACCAGCAACAGCGTTACCCTGACAGCAAAGTGGTTGCCGGCGGGCGTGACGGCAGCTTTCAGTTCTGTTGTCACCAGCACCGCGAGTACGCTTACATTCACCGCCAGCAACGTAGTTGTTCCGGGAACCTACGCAGTGACTGTGACTGGAACCGCCGGATCGAGCACGAGTTCCACAACGGTCAACTTGACGATCCCCGTGCCGAGCTTCAGCATTTCGTCATCTGCGACTGCTCTTACGCTTTCTGCTGGGGGCGCCAGTGTTGGGACCACAATCAGCGTCATTGGCGGAAGCGGCCTTAGCGCTGGCGTCGCACTCACGGCAACCGGCCTTCCGGCGTCCGTGACGGCGAATTTCGGCAGCGTCAACACCACCACATCGACTTCGTTGACATTTGCAGCCGGCAGCACTGTAGTTCCCGGAGCCTATACCGTAACGGTTACGGGCACCTCTGGATCAAACAGCGCTTCTACAAGCATTCAGCTGGACATTCCTGGATCGGTTTCTGTTGCCATTACTCAGCCGACGTACGGATTCAACGTACTGCCGGGCAGTGTGCGCCGCATCTTTGCCACCGTTTCCAACGGCATCACAAATGGCGTGAACTGGTCTGTAACCGGTGGCGCCAAGCTGTCTTCCCCGGTGGGCAACTGGGTGGATGTAACCGCTCCAAGTGCGGGCACCAGTTGCTCCATCAAGGGAGGCGTGGGGAGCTACAGCGTTGCTTCTGCGACGCAGTTCATTCTTACGGCGCAGTCGCAGGAAAATCCGCTGCAGACAGCATCGATCACCGTCAATGTCTGCAATCCGGCCGTGCAACTCAACGTGGTCCCCTTTTACACAACCCTCTATTCCGGCCAGAAGGCCGACATCCAGGCATTCATTTGGGGATCGGTCAACCACGACGTGACCTGGGCCATCACGGCCGAGCCCAACGGCGGCGACGGTGCGCTGGCGGACGCGACAAACCAGGATACGGTCTTCTCCGCAACGGTAGCAGGCCGCTACACTCTGACGGCCACTAGTGTCGCCGATGGCACCAAGACCAACTCAGCCACTATCTTTGTCACAGGGAACTACATGACCTATGACGTCACTCCCTCAGTGACCGAGCCGGTGGACTGCACGGTGGATCCTGCTCTTACAGGAAAGACCTACGAGGTTGGACCGACGCAGGCGTACACGACGATCCAATCGGTTCCGTGGGCTGCTCTGAAGGCGGGCTCCACGGTGCGCATTCATAACGAGGACACAACTGGAGGCAATCCCACCACCTATCACGAATACTTCCTGCTGACCGGGCAAGGGACGCGCACCCAGCCAATTCGAGTCTGCGGCGTGCCGGATTCCAGAGGCAACCTGCCGGTGATCGATGCCAGCAACTCCACCACAAGCTCCACCTATCCGAGCAACCTGGTGGGATATGGGGCAGTCACAGTTGGACAAGGTGGATGGGGAGGGGACTACACAGGAACCTGGACCGGTCCGCAGAACCTCATTTTGGAAGGACTGAAGGTCCAAAATGCGAGGCAGCCGGCAACGCTTACGACGCCCGCCGGTGTTGTCAAGCTTTGGGTTCACGGAGCAGGATGTGTGCGCCTTTTCCAGAGCGAGAATGCGGTTGTGAGAGGCGTGGATGTGAACGCCTGCAGCAACGGGATTTTCTCTGACTTCAACTCCGCCGAGGGCTTTGCAGTCGTAGAGAATACCCTCTACGAGGGCAACCATGTTCATGACAACGGCGAAGCTGGCTCCTCGAGCTATCACCAGCTGTATATCCAGGGCTGGAATGAGGTGGTGCAGTTTAACGTCATCGACCAGTATCAGAGCGGAGCGACGGGCTCGAACTTCAAAGGCCGTGGATTCCCCGAGATCGTTCGTTACAACCACTTTGGCGATGGCGCGGCCCGGGAAATAGACATGGTCGATAACCAGGATGCGCAGCCGTACACAACATTCGAAGGCTATCTCTCAGGAACTGTGTCGTCGTATCACTCAAGGAACGTCACCGACGTTTACTCCGCCGATATGCTCGCCGCGGCTGTGGAAGCGCACCACGCGGACTATGTTTACGGAAATACCATTCTGAACACAACGGCTGGATTCCCGATCCACTACTCGACCGACCACGGCATGCTGGAAGGCGACCGTCTAGGGACACTGTGGTTCTACAACAACAGCTTCTACGAGCCGACTAATAGCTACTATAGCTGGAACATCTTCGACACATCGGGCGGCGGGGGCAACGACTTCGTCGAGATCGAATGGACACAAATCCAGGCGCACAACAACGCCATCTGGATGGATGTAGCGAACAAGCCGTTCTTCAATTGGAATGCGCGCACAGCCCAGTTCACGGTCTTCGGAACGAACGCCATCAATTCCAACTGGGGCACGGGCTCCATGTCCGGCGGAAACGGCACCGGCTGGACCAACAGAGTCAACATCCGTGGTTTCCAGGGCGCAAGCAATAGCGCCGATAACTTCGGTCTGTCGAATTTGCTGGGAGTCTCGGCACAGCCGTTCGACACCACCACGTTTGTACCGTATCCGGTTCTCGTCAATGCCGGAACCAGCCTGCCCGCACCTGTGGCCAAGCTCCCGGTACGTTTCCAGTTCGGACCTTCGGCCACACCGGTGGTCCGTACCCAGCCGCTGACACTGGGGGCAATGGAATAAGGAATCGCAACCCTGTGGAGCGCTGGCGCGAAGTTCACATCCAGCGTTTCTACAGCTCAACCGACCAAAGGAGCGAGAGGGCACCGAAGCGTGCCCTCTCGCTCTTTTGGGCAGAACCGGGACAAACACGCTTGCTCCGTCGATAGCAGATCCGGTTATGTCAATCGTGCCGCTTGTGACGATTGGAGTGTCGTTACAGACTGAATACTCCAGGATGGGCCAGTGAGCCCAGCAGCCCCGGGCTCTTCGGCTATTCTTGTGAAGGCATCCTCATTTCGCAGCGCCATGCAGCGAAGTTGAAGAGAGGCTTTGCCGGTGGTGGGGGGAGAGTTCACAAGACGCGATTCCCAAAGCCTTCTTCAGCCGATCGACGGCATGGCCGTGTTGATATCCATCGTTTGATGCCGTCTGCCGGCGGTCTGTATTCGAGGCAATAACTATGAGCGAGAAAGCTGGTTGCCTCGCCTTGATTCAAGAGGACACGCTTCAACGAAGGGCAGGGATTGGCGTCGGACAAGGATAGCTTCCAGTAATTTTCGGGGAAGGGAAGAGGCGGTACGATGAGCGGGGAAGCAAACTTCAGTAGAAATAACCTGGACTGCCTTCGGCTGATCCTGGCGTCGATCGTTGTCCTTTTCCATGTCTGGGCGCTGACAACTCTTTCTGCCTTCTCGTTCCTTGGGAAGTACTGTTCTCCGCATTTTGCGGTCCGGTCGTTCTTCGTCATCAGTGGACTATTGATTTATCGCAGCTATACCCGATCGTCTTCTGCTGCTTCGTATTTCGAAAAGCGAGTCAGGCGCATCTATCCTGCCTACTTTACCATTATCGTGGTAGCGGCCCTTTCGATGTGGACGTTGAGCACTCTGCCGGTTTTACAATACTTCGGCAAGGGGTTCTGGAAGTACCTTGGCGCCAATCTGGTGTTTCTCAACTTCGTCTACCCAACGCTGCCCGGCGTGTTTGCGTCGAGGCCGCTCCCCATGGTGAATGGAGCGCTCTGGACTCTCAAGATTGAAGTCGTCTTCTACCTGTTTGTTCCCGTATTGCATTACCTGTGCACACGGTTCGGAACCAAGGCAACCATGGGGACTATCTTCGCACTCTCCTGCGCCTGGAAATACGGGTTCGCCTGGCTGGCGTATACGCATCGTTCCCTCGGAGTGGATTCGGTTGACGCTCCGCGCAGTATCTATGCGCAGCTTGAAGTCCAGTTTCCAGCCCAACTCGCCTATTTCATAGCGGGCGTTCTGCTGCTGATTTACTTCGACAAGCTGAAGTTCCACTTTGTCGCCATCTCCAGCATTGCTGCATGCCTGTTTGCTCTCGATCATTTTCTGACCGGCGAGTTTCTCGATGTCTTCTGGATATCGGGTGTGGTTTTCGTTTTTGGATTCTGGCGCTATTTCGGAAACTTCTCCAAATTCGGTGATTTTTCCTATGGCGTGTATATCGTTCATTGGCCGATTCTGCAGACGCTCGTCGCGCTCGGCGCAACAAGACTCGACCCGCCCATTTTCCTGCTGGTCTGCCTGGTTCTTGTCTACCTGGCAGCTTTCCTCATGTGGCACTTGGTTGAGAGCCGGTTCCTGGCGCGCAGCTCCCATTATCGCGAGGTTTCCAAGAATGCACCTGCATGAACTGACCGGCTGGACCAAGCGATACGGCTTCAGCGAGTCCCGATTTGGCAGCCCCCTGCGTTTCTGCGACCTTTGACGGCCAGTACGTCCACGTTGGTTGTAGGGTTTATTGCCCTTGCCGCGTGCGCAGCGATAGATTTAGTTACGCCACTTGGAATATCCTGAAGCTGGTCATCAATTTCAACCAGAATGTAGACAATGGGCTTCGTTCTTAGCATTCTCTATTTCGTCATCTATTACCTCACGCCGACAGCCTTGTTCGGGCGGCTGGGTGGGGCCTTGCACATCGAGCTGATTCTGGCGGCGGCGGCTATCTTTGTTTCACTGCCCACGATCAACAAATCTTTCATTCTCAAAACTTCGCAGTCGCTCGCCCTGATCGGAATGGCGCTTGCAGTATTCATGTCCGTGCTCGTCGGATTGCGATGGCCGGGGGGAGCTGTAGCTGCTTTCCTGGGCTTTATTCCCAACATCTTCGCGTATTTTCTTGTATGTCTTCATTGCAATACAAGAAAGAAGTTGAAGGTGCTCGTTCTAATGTTGTTCTGCGTGTCCGCGTTTGCCATAGCGCGCGGAGCCTGGGATCTCCAGTTTGGAGCATCCCACAACTACACTTCGACGGCAGGCCTCCCGTTGGGCGATCTGGATCAGACAAAGCTGGCCGAAAACAGAGTCATGGCAATCTGGGACTACTATCACCCCTATCTGCTGGCACAGCGGAACGATGACGGAGTATGGTTCTTCCGGCTCAGAGGGCTGGGAGATGTTAACGATCCAAACGATTTTGCCCAGGTCATCGTCTGCCTTGTTCCTCTGATGTTCATCTTCTGGGAGCCGAAGAAGCATCTCCAGAATTTTGTACGTGTAATCCTGCCGAACGCGGTCTTACTTTTCGGGGATGTCCTGACGCACTCGCGAGGTTCCCTGGTTGCCCTGTTGACCATGGTGGTGGTGACAGCGCGCCGGAAGATCGGGACGCTCCCTGCGGCGCTTGCCGCGGGTGGCATATATGCCGCTGCGACGGCCCTGCACTTTGCGGGCGGCCGGGAAATTTCAGCCGAGGCCGGGTCAGACCGCACAAGCTTTTGGGGTGAAGGGCTGGAATTGCTGAAGCAGCAACCAATATTCGGCGTGGGATTCGGCAATTTCAAAAATATGTGCGGATGCGGTCACACCGCACACAACTCGATCGTTGTATGTGCGGCCGAGCTTGGTCTTTTCGGAATGTTCTTCTGGTGTGTCTTCCTGTTTTCCTCGGCGAGGGACGCATGGGCGATTGCCTCGCCGGCGATGGTAAGCGATGAAAAGGCAATCGACCCTGTGAGCGAGTTTCCTGGAGCCGCGCCAATCATCGACGCAGGGATCGACAAGGCTGAGATCAATCGTCTGGGCCGGCTCGTGGTGTTGTCTCTCATGGGTTTTCTAGTTGCGGGTCTGTTCCTTTCGCGGGCTTATGTGATGACCCTGTTCCTGCTTGGCGGAGTCGCAGAGGTAGTTTACGAGATGGCGCTGCGGCGGCAAATGATTTCACCGCGCTTGCGCATGGAAAAGGTCCTGATGTACTCCGCTGGCTTGGTGGTCCTATTTGTTCTTGCGATGTACGTCCTCATTCGCATTTTGAACCTGATGCGGTGATTCGACGGCCGGAGCCGCTTTTCGCAAGACAGACTCAAGGAGTGGACAGAGGCGTTTCAGGCATGGGGAGAATCGAACGACCTGTATGAAGATTGCGCACATTGTCGACAGCATGGAAGTCGGTGGAGCTGAAACGCTGGTTTCCCAGATGTGCCGTCTGCAACGGGAACAAGGCCACGCTCCGCGCGTGTATGCGGTTGCTGCGCTAGGCGTCCTCGGTGAGCAGATGCAAAGAGAGGGCTTCGAAGTGCAAGCCAACGTGGGAAAACACTTTCCCGACGCCGCGCGAAGCTTCTACCGCATCTTCAAGGAGTCTGCACCCGACGTTGTCCACCTTCATAATCTGGTGCCAACGTATTATGCGGCCATGGCTGCGAGATGGGCGGGCGTACAAAGCATTGTGTCCACGCGGCATAGCCTCGTGGCCCGGCCGCACCGAATCTCGGCGGAGTTGAAGTATGCCTATGGGGCCAGCTTTGTGGATTGGATTGCCGGAATCTGCGATGCGACCATGAACAATTTGAAAAGTCTGCACACTTTCCCGGCTCGAAAAATTGTGCGTGTCTATAACGGAGCAGTCCCGCTGCGGCGGGCAGACGAAGGCCAGTGGCCGGCCAAGAGCGGATTCACGCTGGTCTTTGTCGGGCGGTTGGCGCCGGTAAAGAATCACACGCTGTTGCTCAATGCCTTTCAACTAGCGCTCGCATCCGATCCTGGCCTGCGGCTTTGGATGGTGGGCGATGGCAGCGAACGAACGGCGCTGGAGAGTCTGGCAGCGCAATTGGGCATCGAAGGGCAAGTGAGGTTCTGGGGGCAGCAGCTCGATGTGGCGCCGTTCTTTTCCGCTGCCGATGCATTCATCATGTCGTCAAAATCAGAGGGATTGCCAATATCGCTGCTGCAGGCTTTCTCGCTGGGAGTTCCAACAATCGTGACGGATGTGGGCGGAATGGCTGAAGCTGTTCGGTTCGCGAAGGCTGGTATTGCGGTGCCACTCAACGATCCTGCTGCTATGGCCCAGGCAATTCTCCGACTGGCGTGCAGTGAAGCAGAGCGGAAGCAGTTTTCCACGAATGCCGAGCATGCGTTCCACGCGCATTTCACTCTTCAGACCATGGTCGATGCCTACTTTGACCTATATCAAAGAACAGCACGTGCGCGGCGTGGGGCTCACGTAGAAGCGAACCCCTGACGCCTGCATTGAAGACTCACGCCAGGTTTTTCTGCTTCAACCGGCGACTGCCATCTCAGGCTGCTCGGCCAATCCAGCTTCCAGCACCCTGCCTTTCATGCCGGGAGGCACCGGTTCACCCAGCAGGGTGAAGATTGTCGGAGCGATATCCAGGTTGTTGCAGCTCCCCAGTTGCTTTCCTGCCGGGACACCAGCTCCGTAGAAGACGATCATCCCCTTCGGATCGTGGCAGCCGGACTTCACGTGCCCGGTCATGTAGACCAGGTCACCGTAGCGAACGGAGGGTTGCGATGGGGTTAACGGAAATACCAGTCGCGAATCTTCCGAGAGGGAATCGGACCTGATCAGTGTTCCCGTGACGGCAGTCCCAACGCTCTCGGTGTAGAAGGCGCGAACTTCGGGCTTGTCGACATAAGCGGCCTTCATCTGCTCGCGGATCGACTCCAGCAACTGCGGCGAGTCCGAATAGATGTTGAACTGGTCCGACATCATGGAGACCGCATGCGCCTGGTCTTGAACCTGCAGAATCTCAAGCAGCTTATTCAAGTCTCTGATCTGCATGATCCTCTTGCCGTCCTTGAGTGCAGTCTTGAACGGCTTCTGTCCCATGCTGGAAGCGACCACGAGCACGGTGTCGGAATCCATCAGGCCGATCATCTCGGCGAGCACGCGGTCTGCCGCCTGATAGCCAAACTCGATCGCGCTGCCGTAAATCTGGCGTTCTTTCTCCGTCGTCTCCAGCGGGAGAAACTCGTTCGGCTGCATGGCCTTCCAATAGGTGTGCTGATAGTGGGCCACATGGTTGGTGTGGAAGGTGGCAAAGCGCGGCTTGTGCCGGCGGTAGAGTTGCTTGAAGAAGTCGAAGTTCGCCTTCGGCTGCAGTACGACTCGTTTCCAGCGGACATCCGGGTTGAACCTCTCGGCCGCGAGCTGCTTCACAATAGCCGTAATGGTTGAAAACGTGAGTCCCAGCCGAAGAAGGTTTCTCGCCAGTTTTACTTTGAATCCCAGCGTGTCTGTATCCTTCGGCAGCCGGATTGAGCGGGTGTAGGTCAGATTGAGGTCCTGGATCGAGTGCAGATCGGGAGGGTAGGTCTGGCTGTCCGGCGAGAACGTGTCCGGAACGTGGAAACCCTTCATCTCCACCGGCGGCCAGGAGCAGACGCTTCCGTAAATGCCGACGCTGATGCCCTTCTCGCGGAGATACTCCCAGATCCGCTTCGCCTTGATGGTCTCGTGCGGCTGCTGAAGGAAGTAAACGTTGTGCTCGGCCTGCTCCTTGCCGCTGTAAACGGTTGTCCAGGTGATCCAAGGATCCAGCTGCGGAGGCAGATCGACGCTCATGGGCGAGCCCCAGGTACCTTCCCGCTTGAGCTTGGCGAAGGTAGGAAGCTTCCCTTGCTCGATTAACGGATCAATCAAATCCCATGTAATCTCGTTAATTTCGAACAAAATCACTTTGTGCGGGTTTGTTTCTCTCACGGCAACCTCCAGATGTGGGTACAATTTTCAGCACGGTCAAAATGACAAGTTAATGGAAAGGTTGGGCTCGATGATAATCAGTTTCCTAAGCGCGTTGCAAGAAAAACCGTTCAACGGTGCAATCATCCCCTAGCCAACTTCGGCGGCACACCCCTCCAGCGTTACCGATTTCGGACGCAGTCATCGGTCAACCGGATTGGCGTTCCTCCATCAACAACTTCAAAATCAGTTACCTTGAGCGACTCCAGGTCATGCGTTCCGAATCCGACAGTGGCATACTTTTTCACGGTGTCGGCGTCGTTCTGCGCTGTCAGGGCAATCGTTCCGCCGTCCGACAGGAACATCCCGTACTTTTGCATCGCTCTTGCCACCACCCGCGCCGCAGGCTTCAGGTGCGAGACATTGTAGGAGGCTTTCAGCCGGAAGTGGGAGCCATAGGGCGGAGCAGCATCGGGTCCGTGCGGCGCACCAGCGTGGGTGGCGGGGCGCACAAAGAAATGCGCGCGCATGCGCGGGTTGGGAAGAATGAAGCGGATCGCGTGGTTGATGCTTCCCGCAGCAAGTTCATCGGCGCTGAACAGCAGAGGCGCAATCGGAAACCCGGCGGCATCGGCACTGGTGCATTGGTCTCCACGCCCGGTTGGCGGATAAACCCGGCTCAGATCCCAAACCGCGACGATGCTCGCAGAGAGAACATTATCTGCGTAGTTGGCCTTCCAGGCTTCATAGAGTTTGCCTTGGCTTCGGTCCACCACGATCAGGTGACAATCTTCCTGGTCAATTGGGCATTCATATCCCGGCTGACCTTCCATGCCGCCCTCGGCAGGCAGGGGAAAGGTCTGAACGGCATCGGAATCCGGGCTGTAGAAGGGTTTTCCCTTGCGGAAGGGAACATACGGAGTAGCAGCGCCGGCTTGCAGTACGCGAATCGTGAAGTCCACCTGCATCCTGTCGTGTCCCCATCCACCGGCGTCCGCAAGCCAGGAGATCATGGTGGAAGACTGGGGATCGATTGGCGCGTGACTGATGTCTTGCGTCCAGACAGATCCCAGAGGAAAATACGGCGCAGGCGCACTTTCGTGGTTGGTACTGGCTGCCTGAACGCTGACGATGTTGTTCTGCATGGCCAGCCAGCTCATTGTGATTCCCATTCCCAGCAGAAAAAGCAACAGAGCCTTCGAAGAGGTGATGACGGATCGGTCTTCCACTCGCTGAGAAGCATCTTTGCGCACACCCTTGCCGATGCCAATGACCGTGGATGCGGCGACTGGAGCCGGTGCAGCGCCGCTCTCAGGTTCAACCGCTCTGGCCGTACCTTGCTTCGGCATTGCATTCCATATCTTCCAGAGCTGACCGCGCGTGGTCAGGAACTTGTAGAATCCGACAACGGCGGCGGCATTCAGCACCAGCAGGGCGCTGAGCGGAGCCGCCAAGCGATGCAGGAAGGGGATCCTGGTTCGGAGGCCGATTGCAGCAACGGCCAGGCCGAGCATCTGAAGGGCCGCGAGTGCTGCGCAAATGCGGGATCCGGGGGAGAGTGCCAGGGCGGAGATCAGCATCATGACCATCAGGTAGGGGGCCAGCAGGCGCATCAGCTTGTGCGAGACCAGCTGAAACACCGTTCGATTCTGAAAGGTCATCGTCCACGGCGCCAGCTGAAGCAGTTGGAAGTTGCCCGCCAGTGTGCGCACCTTGCGATGAAACTCGCCCTCGACCGTCTCCGGCCACATGTCGAAGACGCAGGCATTTGTATCAATCACAGACCGGTAGCCCTGTCTGATAATCGAGAGTGGCTGAAACATGTCGTCCAGAATCATGCCGGCTGGCTGCAGCGCGGCAAGCCCGCGGCGCACCGCGTAAAATCCGCCGTAGACCCCAACCGGGGAGTCGAAGGTGGCTTCGCATTTTCTGATCCACTGTTCGTAACGCCAGTAGAACCCGCCCACGGCGGTTGAGGTTGCATCGTGGCCGCCCTGGCGCAGAATCAGTTCGCCGGCTACGCAACCAACCGCTGGATCGGCAAAGTTGCTCACCATATGTTGAATCGATCCAGGGCCAATTTCCGGCCGGATATCCACGAAAAGGATCACTTCTGCCGTTGCGAGCGCCACCCCGGCGTTCACTGCTACTGCTTTACCGGCGTGCTCTTTCAGCACGATCGATTTGACAAGCGGATGCCGCTGGCGACCCAGCAATTCCGCTGTGCCGTCCGTTGAGCCGTCGGAGACGAAAATGATCTCTTTCAGGTTTGGATAGTCAAGATGAAGGAGGTGCTGCAGCTTGGCGGGGAGCAACGCAGCACCGTTATGGACGGCCAGCACGATGCTCACGCTGGGGGCAATTGGAGCGGTCTTCCAGCGCCATGGCCACAGCCTTGCAAGAATGTAAATCGCAAAGGGGTATCCAAGGTAGGTGTAGAGAATGCCGATCAGTGATATCCAAAAGATGAGTTTCACTGGGCGCCTCTTCGCAGGATGATGGTCTTGATGGTCTCAAACATGATGAGCAGGTCAAGACCTACCGACAGATGCTTGACGTAGTAGAGATCGTATTCAAGCTTTTGCTTGGTCTCCTCAAGGCTGGCGCCGTATTGATATCGCACCTGGGCCCAACCGGTGACCCCCGGACGGATCATGTGCCGAAGCTCATAGAAAGGAATCTCGTTGGTGAGCCAATGTACGAACTCAGGCCTCTCCGGACGGGGCCCCACGAACCCCATCTCTCCACGAAGAACATTCCAGAGTTGAGGAATCTCGTCGATGCGAGTCTTGCGCATGAACCTGCCAAGGGAGGTCACGCGAGGATCGTTCTTGGTGGCCCATACCGCTCCAGCGGCTTCGGCATCCTGCCGCATGGTCCGGAACTTGATGACCGAGAAGTGCCGGCCTCGCAGTCCCACACGCGTTTGCCGGAAAAAGATCGGTCCTGGCGAAGACAGCCGGACGGCCAGGATGATGAACGGAATGAATGGCAGGCAGATGGTCAAGCCAATGAAGGAGACGGCAATGGAAATCAGGCGGCGGATAATCTGCTGCGAGGCCTTCACGTTGAAGCCTTGGGTGAAGATGAGATTACTTGGGTTGAGCCCGTCCAACGGCAGCTTGCCCAAGAGCCGCTCCATCAGGTATGCGGCGTCCTCGATCACGACACCATTCAGACGAAGCTCGAGAAGTTCGCGAACCGGCATCGATCCGCGGCGGTTCTCCATGGCGACAATGATTCGGTCAATGCGCTTTTTTGGATCGCGAAAGACGCGAAGGTCCGCCGCAAAGCGCTCGAGCTCCCCCTGCGATGTGCCTTGGCCCTCGCCCTCGACTATTTGAATGCCGGTACCGCGCCGGCCACGTAAGGTCTCGATCACAGCACTTGCCCGTTGGCCGTTGCCGAGTACGTAGACCCGCTCGCGGAATACTGAAAGCCCAATCAGCCATTCATAGGACCGTCTCCAAATAACAAGAACAATAGCAAGGATGGAGATTCCGACAGGGAAGACATGGGGGCCGATATAAACGCCAGGGAATATATAAATGATCCCGGCAAGCACAAACGACAAAACGCTAAGAACAAGCAGGAGTCGAAAGTAGATCTCCCAGCGCTCGGACATCCGTTGCGGCTCGTAGAGATCGAAATAGTATGAGAGAAGAATGGTGAGCACGGAGATGCAAGCGATCTTCAAGAGACCGTCTTCATAAATCAACGCAATGTATGTATCCGGGCCCGGTCCAATAAGGTACGTGGCGGCCAGCAGAAATGAACCACCCACGAGGAGCGCTTCGCAAAAGAGGAGCACCAGCGCCCGGGTTGGATAGTACACATTGAAGAGCCTGATCATCCTGATTGCCTCTTGCCTACTTGGCGCGGATGTTGGCTTCTGGCCCGCGGTAGTAATCGTAGTAGTTATACCCGCGCTTCGGCATCTCTTTGACATCGTTGAGTACAAAGCCGAGGATGCGCGACTTGCTGAAAGTAGTCTGTGTGCGCTGTGCAACGTCGAAGGGTGTTCGTGCCCCACGGGCGATGAGTAACACCCCATCGGCAACCCGGGAAAGCTCGACTGCGTCCGTAACTGCCAATACCGGCGGGGAGTCAATCAGGATCCAGTCAAAGTGCGGAGAAAGGGTCGCGATCAATTCATCCATACGATGATGAGCCACGAGTTCGGAGGAGTTGTCTCCGCAATTGCCGGCGGGAATAAAGGTGAGGTTCGAAACGCTGCTTTCCCCTGCAGTCTCGACTGCTTTGAGGCTGTGGTCGCGCTGCATGATGTCTCTCAGCGCGGCCTCTCCCATCAGATATTCAGTCAATCCTGGCTGGTTGGGCGCTCCCAGCAGGTTGTGCAGGGTGGGGCGGCGCAGATCGCCGTCGATGAGCAGGATATTCGTCACGCTGTTGCGCGCCAGGCTCATGGCCAGATTGGCCGCAACAAAGCTCTTCCCCTCCGAGGGCATGCCGCTGGAGATGAGAATCGTTTTGATCGGTCCCTCGTAGCGGGCCTGATATATCCGGGAGCGGAGGCTGCGAAACTGCTCCACGCCTGAACCGTGGTCGGCAAGCGTGGGAAACGACGCCAAGGTCGGCTTCCACGGATGGTGGGCAATATCATCCAGGAAGTCTGCCCCCACAGGAATCACTTCTTCCTCTGCGGAGATCACAGCCGGCTCGACGAACTGTTCGTCGTCCGTTCCTGGAGCAACCTTCCGTTCGAGATCTGCTCTTTGAAGCGCTTCGAAAATGCGGCTCATAATTCAATGTCCTTCGCGGAACCGGTGGAGTCTGCGAGGCTGGTGACCACGCTTGGAATAGCTGTTGAAAGTGCATCTCTCGGCGCCCCTGTGAGGGTGCCACTTGAGATCAGGAAGGGTTGTTGGTCCAGATCGAGTTCGACACTAACCGACTCGATGATCCTAGCCGGAATGGGCTTGACCTGCTCGACGAATGCGCTGATCAAAGCATGCTCGCAGACAAGATTGATGAGGCGAGGGATGCCATTCGAGTACCGGTGGACAAGTTGTATTGCTTCCGGCGACAAGGCCGGCTGGGTTGCTCCGGCAATGCGCAAACGCTCGGTAATGTAGGACTGTGTTTGGTCCCAGCTGAGTGGCTGCGTCCGGCACCAGACTGAAACCCGCTGGCGAAGCTGGCGGACACATGGATCGCGAAGCTTGTCTGCCAGTTCCGGCTGTCCAGAGAGCACAATTTGCAGCAGCTTCTCTGAAGAAGATTCCAGATTGGTCAACAGGCGAATCTCCTCGAGAAGGTCCCAGCTGAGATTTTGCGCTTCATCGACGACAATGACGCATAAGCCCCGCTCGCGAAATCGTTCGATGAGCCAATGATTCAGCTGCAGCAGCATGCCGGACTTGGTGCGCGATTTAGGCGGAATGCCGAAATCAGTCAGCACAAACTCAAGAAAGTCCAAAATATCAAGCCGCGGATTGAAGACGAAGGCCGACGAAACGCGATCCTTTGCAAACGTGCTCAGGACGGTCTTTAGAACAGTCGTCTTTCCTGTTCCTACTTCTCCCGTCATGACCACAAAACCCTTCCTTGTTGCAATGCCGTATTGCAGGCAGGCAAGCGCCTCGCGAATCTGCGGTGTCATGCACAGAAAGCGCGGATCGGGGCTCGGCCCAAAAGGTGCTACGCGAAGTCCGAAGAAAGATCTGTACATGGTCAATCGCCCGCGCTTTCTATCGGGTTATCCCCTCGGGGAAAAAACTTCCAACGGTTTGGATGCGTTTTAGCGGACTGGGGAAGGCCGTCGATGTGCGAGATGATCCCCAGTGTTGGAAGTTTTGTGAATGCCCATATGTCCCTCTCATTGCGCAGGGAAGTATCGCGGAACTCAAGGATCGCCGCGAGCATGAGACCGAGAAAGAGGCCAGCCGCCAGTCCGCCGCCCGCAAAGATAGGACGGTTCGGGAAGGTGGGAGCGTCGGGAAGGTTGGCAGCATCCATCACCAGGAACTGTTCGCCCTGCTGACGCTGTTCAAGCGCTGTGGCCATTGACGATTCATTCATCTTGGACAGCAGGCTGTTGTAGAACTGCAAGGCCGTGTCATGGTCCCGAGTGACTTGCTTGTATTCTTCTTCAACCATCGGGCTGGCTTCAATTTTTGACTCATAGGCGCGGATCTGCTGCTCAATCCGGGACTGGTCCAGCTTTGCGCCGGAAATGGCCTGTTGCGCCGCGTGGAGCTGAGCCTTAAGCTGTTGAAGCTGCAGTGGATCAGGACGGCTTGCGCCTGACGTTGCAGATGCTGGCGCCGACTCGGCCGGGACATGGTCAATCTGCGCCTGAAGGTCGGCGATCCTGCGCCGGATTGCAACCACATCTGGATAGTCCGGAGTGTAGATTGCATCCAACGCCTGCTTCTGGTCCATCAGCGTTTTGAGTTCTTTGCGGCGCTCATCGGCCGTTACAACGGCTGCGGGCTCTGCGCTTTGGACATCGTGTGCCTGCTGTGACACCATCGCTTCAAGGAAAGTCTCATTCTGCTGAAGCCGATCCACGGCCTGTGTCGACCTATCAAGTTGGGATGTAAGCGCCTGAAGAGTATTTGTGTTGGAAGCTTCCTGCCCGGGAAGCCTACCTATATACTTCTCCTCGAATGCCGCAAGTTTGGCATCTTGCTCGTCGAGCTTGCGCTTTGAATCGTCGAGCTGCTGCTTCAAAAAGTCGGAAGTGCCCTCAGCAGACTGCTCGCGCGCGTTGAGATTTTCGCTGACGAACAGCGAAGTGATGTCGCTGCATACCTCTTGGGCCACGCGCGCATCCCGCGCCTCGAACGCCACGAAGAAGCCGGGCATCGCGCCATTGGTTGGATGCGCCTGGGTGGGTGGGATCGGGGTTACCTTGATCGCCTTACGCGTCAAATCCACGCGGTCGTCCATGCTATTGTTACCGCCGGCGAAGAGGCCATATTTTGTGATGATCGGCTCCAGCCGGGACCGGCTCAGGATCTGCTCCTTCATAGAGGAGAGCCGTGCACTGAGGTCTTCATCGACGACGGGCTTTACGTAGTTCTCCGGAACCTTCTGCTGCTCGATCAGGACCAGCGTCTGCGAGTCGTATTTCGGGGGCAGCACGAGGCTCAGGCCCACTGCAACCGCGAGGCAACTGACCGTGGAAATCAGAATCAGCAAGTACCGCCGCTTCAGAATCCCGGCGAAGTCTTCCATTGATAGTTCACGATGACCGAGCATACGACTCCTTCAAAACTTAGTGCGTGACGATCCGTGTTCTGCGCGGCGAATAACTCATGCCAAAGCTGACCAGTTGCTCCAGCCCACTGAGTGCGGAGGTGGACAGCGCCGAACTCGAAGTTTGATCTACAAAGGTGTAATTCGCAAATGCGGTAACATGTTCGCCAACTTGCCAGCTGACTTGCGCCCCGGCAAACTTGGCGTTGGTGACTCCGTTGTGTGAAAGCCCACTGGTGCGGTTATACGCCGCGTCGAATCCGACGGTTATGTCTCTGGCGAATTGGCGCGAATAGTTGATGCGCGCCGCATCGTAGGATGCTCCGAGAAGATAGCCTGCACCGCCATTGGTGCCATGGTTGTAGTTCAGCCCCATGTCGCCGAAGCGGAGCCTGTAGTCGATCGATGCGCTGGCTGAGATTCTGGTCGACGAAGGTATGGTCGAATTTTTGGTACTTCCAGTCGAACTGCTTGGGCTCGTGATCCACTCGGGGCCGATCATCATGTTGGTGGTGATGGAGTGGTTCCATTGGCGGCGGAAGCCGGCAGTCACAGCGTCGGACGCAAAGGTGTTGATATACCCCGGGTAGGAGTATCGAGCAAACTTGAAATTGGACAGAATCCGGTTTCTCGGGTTGAAGTCCCGGGAAAAATTCCCGTTCGCGGTGAGGGTGTCCGTAGCCAGGCCAATACCGTCAGGGTAGCGGAGCATATCGTAACCGGCGCCACCGGAGAGCGACATGGCGTGCGCGAATCCGCGGTAAGCTTCCCCATACCCCTGGTTACTGACAACATGGGTATTCAGAGCCAGAATCGACTGGCCTGTCGGCGGATTCGGATTCGGTTGGCCGATTGGTTCTCCGATCCCGACAATCCCGGAGAATCCGGTAATGGGCGTCTCAGGCAGATAGGCCACGTTGTCATTCAGGTTGATGCCCCATTTGCGCCATTCCAGAGCCTGGGACAGGGACAGGCGCTGAAACAGCCCGGTTGAGTAGGCTGGGCCCGCTATATTCCAGGTGTATCCGCCAGAATACTTCATGATAAACGGATGGCGCTCTTCTGCATTGATATAGCTCACAGACGCAGAGGGGCTGATCGTTTGCCTGTCGCCTCTTGTGTAGAAGTAAGCATTTTCGGAGTAACGGAAGACATACTGCAGGTGCGCCGCGCCCATGGTTGCATCGGGCGCAACTTGAGCGTGCACCGTGGTGCCAACGGTGATAAGGAGCGCCAGGATTGTAAGCTTCGTCTTCATTTGGCCGCCTTAGGGAACAACAATCGTATCGCCGGGCTTGAGGGGCAGATCGAGCGCGCTATCGCCCTTCAATGCCTGCTTGTACTGCACTGGAATCTTTTGGTGCTTTCCGGCTTCGTCGCGCAAGATATACATTTTCTTCGCGTTGGCGTAGTCGGTAAGTCCTCCGGCGCTGGAGATCGCTTGCAGAAGAGTCATGCCGGGGGTCATCTCGACCGGTCCCCGTTTAGAAATTTCGCCGAGAAGGTAGATCACCTTGCTGTGGATCTGGCTGATCAGGACAGAAACATTCGGATCCTGGACAAACTTTTTGAGTCTTGTCGTGATCTGGTCGGCCAGCTGTTCCGGCGTCAAGCCAGAGGCCTGAACGTCGCCAAGAAGCGGCACCGAGACCATGCCATCCGGCCGGACAAGGATATTGCCTGAAAGGGTAGGCTCTTTCCATACCGTGATGGTTAGCACATCGGATGCGCCAATGATGTAACTGTCGGCCGAGGCTGCCACAGCCGTGGCCTGCCCTGCCGGCGTTGTGGCCTGCGTGGCTGAAGTGGTTGCCGCGGCGGTCGGCGCGGCCTGGTCGACGGGCTTGCCGGCGGACGCGTTGTCCTGGCTCAGGCAAAGAAGGCCTGGTACAAAGAAGGCAAAAATGACAAGTCTTCCGAACTTCATATTCCGACTCCGTTTCTATGGGACGCAGGCTGGTACTCTGCCCCGACCTGCTTGAGCTTGTAGAGCAGGGCCTTGTAGCTGATCCCCAGTTCGTCTGCCGCCCGCTTGCGATTGCCTCCCGTTACGGCCAGGACCTCGGAGATCAGCTGTCGCTCGATCTGGATCGACGCGGCCCGCGTGGCTGCCTTCAACGAGCGAGACTTGGGGTGCCCGTTCGACTTCACCGACGGAGCCGCCGCCTTCAATGCAGCAAGGGAGATCGACTGGTCGCCAATGGCGACGAATGTCTTGATCGCAGTATCGAGTTCGGACAGATTTTCGGGCCAGGTGTGCTCCATCAGAAACCCAATGATCTCCTCTCGAAGAACCGGCTTGGGCCGGTCAAACTGCTTGGAATACTGCGTCAAGAGTTCCTCGGCGATTGAAAGAATCTCTGACCTCCGGCAGCGCAGCGGTGAAATACGAAGCGAAACAGTTGAGACCAGATAATAGAAATCTTCTCTCATACGCCAGGTTTTGACTTCCTCCAAAAGTTCGCGGCTCGTACCACAAAGGAGGCGGATGGTCTGCACCTGTTCTGAGCGAAAATAGAAATCGACGATCAGTTGTTGCAAGGCAAGGCTCAGATCCCCGATTTCTGTGAGATAGACCGTACCCTTGGTGGAAAATGCTGAAAGGATTGCCTCGGCACTCGCTTCAGCGCTGCGAATTTCGGTGAAGATGCCGCGAGGCAGGTGGGATTGCGCGTGAATTTGCGCAGCAATGTAGCGCTTGCCCACGCCAGGCTCGCCGATGATCAGGACGGGACAGTCGCTTTCGGCTATGCGAGCGATCGCGCGTTGGGTGTGAGCCTCGACGGGCACAAAGGGCCTCGCCGGGGCAGACGCTTTGGTCTGTCGCTTCACATGTTGGATGGTTGCACTCGATGCCATGAAGGATTCTTGGTCCACGCATATCCTTAGCAATGCTGGTTCCAAACCGGAGACAGGAGGAGGAATCGCTTTTTCACATGATATACACGCTCCAGGGTATCCCTTCAGGGTGATGAGCGCCGAAAAGTGGGAAAACTTTTTCCCTTACTGAAGGGTGTACTGTGGAAAAGATTTCCCTGAAAGGCGGAAGGCACCTTCCGATTGCCCGGGAATTAATGTTCCTGAAGCCGGGAACGCATCAGGAGTCCTTTGGATTGAGCCACAGCGGTTTCGGCATCCTGATTGCTAGGAACGGTATGGCTGAAAGCAATGCAGAAGATTATGTAACGGAGAATATGCCCCAGGAATTACAGACGGCCGCAATTTCCAGGAACCAGGATTCCACGCAAAGCATTCACTTTGCGTGGGGTTACCTGATCATTGCCGCGCTCATGGCAGCGGTTTACTACCGCGTGCTGGCGAAACTGGTGACCGACTGGTGGCAGATACCCGATTTTTCTCACGGCTTTCTGGTGCCGGTCTTTGCGGCCTACCTGGTGTGGGCAAGAAAGAAAGAGATTCTCAGTATAAGAATTGTCCCGGCCTGGAGCGGATTTGCCGTTGTCGTCATGGGCCTGGTGGTTTTACTCCTGGGAGTCTACGGTGCGGAACTGTTCCTGTCTCGGGTCTCGCTGGTCATTGTTCTGGCGGGGCTGGTGCTTTGTTTCGGGGGATATCAGCTGCTCAGGGAACTGCGCTTCCCGTTGCTGGTTCTGCTCCTGGCGATTCCAATTCCAGCTATTATTTTCAATGAGATAACCCTTCCTTTGCAGGTGCTTGCATCGAAGCTTGCCAGCGCTTTGCTTCCCCTGTTCGGAGTTCCTGTCCTGCGCGAGGGAAACGTCATCGAACTGCCCGCCATGAAGCTGGAAGTTGCTGAAGCTTGCAGCGGTATCCGCTCCTTGATGAGCCTCTTCACGCTCTCGGTCTTCTATGGATACTTTTTGGAGAAGACCTTCCTGCGGCGGACGGTTCTAGCACTGGCGAGCATTCCCATTGCGATAGCGGCGAATGCCATACGGATTCTCGGCACCGGACTGTGCGTCCAGTACTGGGACCCAGACAAGGCGATGGGCTTCTTTCACGAGTTCTCCGGCTGGGTGATGTTCCTGGTTTCTCTGGGATGCCTGTTCCTTGTCCACCGTGTCCTCCAGTTGTTCCAGCGCGGAGGCGGTCAGGCATGAAGAGTCCTCGATTCTGGGTCATCGCATTTCTGCTGGCAGCCACAGCAATTTTGTTGCAAGCGCGAGAAAGCTTTGAGGTGATTCCCGCAAGTGAGCCACTTTCGGCGGTTCCAATTGCAATTGCCGGGCGAACGGGAAGCGACGTACCCATCGACCAGGAGACGCTGGATGTTCTGGGGGCCGGCGACTTCCTGTCGCGGATTTACTCCCAGGGCCGGCAGTCACCGCCGGTCGGGCTCTTTATCGGCTATTTCCGTTCCCAGCGTACAGGCGTCACCATTCATTCACCCAAGCACTGCCTGCCGAGTGCCGGCTGGTCTTTTGAATCGTCTCAATACACCAATCTGGACGATGTGAATGGCAAGCCGCACCGTGTGGGTGAGTACATCATTACCAATGGCGACATACGGCAATTTGTCATCTATTGGTACCAGGCGCACGGGCGCAGCGTTGCCAATGAATACATGGCGAAGATGTACATGGTAGCGGATGCAATGCGGCTGAATCGCACCGATGGCGCGCTGGTTCGGGTCATTACGCCGATTGAACCGAGAGAGGGGACAGCGGCGGCAAAGGCTCGGGCTGAATCGTTTACCGCCCAACTGGCTCCCATGCTCCCGCGCTTTATCCCGGACTGACAAGGTTTTACTGTGCAGGCAACGACAGTGCAGTTCAGCATAGGAATACAGGCTGCGGGCGAAAAAAACCCGGCCAGCAAGGATGGAAGAACGTGAAGCGTTTGCACAAAGCATTTCGATTCAACAGCAATGGCGGGCGGAGCCGCATGGACCGGCGGGGTTCATTTTGGGTACTTACGCTGCTTGCGGCGGTCGCTTTGATGGCCGGGTGCCACACCGATCCCAACGTGCGCAAGCAGAAGTACCTGGAGAGCGGGGAGAAATACAGCTCTCAAGGTAAATACCGGGAAGCCTCAATCCAGTTTTCGAATGCCTTGAAGATTGACAAGAACTTCGCGGATGCTCACTATCAGCTGGCACAGGCCTATATTCATCTGGGGCAATACAATGCCGCTGGCGCCGAACTGGCCCGCACGGTGGACCTGCAGCCCACCAATTACAAGGCTCGCATCGATCTTGCGGACCTGCTGCTGACTGGCCGCGACCTGGACCACGCGCAGGAGCAAGCCAATGCGGTATTGGCTGCGCAACCGGACAACCCCGATGTTTATGCGCTGCTCTCTGCGATCGATGTCAGGCGCGGGCTGAAGGATCAGGCGCTGACCGAGATTCACCGCGCTCTGGATCTCGATCCCAAGCGGGCGGAGTTCCACGACAGTTTGGCGCTCCTGCAGGCCGATGACGCAACCGAGGCATCTTCGGTCGAAGATGAGATGAAGAAAGCCGTCGCTCTCGATCCGAAGTCGGTGAATGCAAAACTGCTGCTCGCAGGCTTCTATACCAGGAACAGCCGCTGGGCGGAGGCCGAACAGGCGGGTCAAAGTGCGATTGCAACGGACCCCAAGAACCTGTCTGCCCGGGCAGGCTTGGCCGGGATCTATATCAAGCAAGGCAATCAGACGAAGGCGGAAGAGGTACTTCGTCAGGCGTCGCAGGATCTCGCCGACAACCCCCAGGGCGTACGCATGCTCGCAGACTATTATGCGGGGTCAGGGCAGCTGGAAAAGGCCAGGGCCGAGTTCTCGACGCTGGCCGCAAAGTATCCCAAGAATCTCGCCGTGCAGAAGGGATACATCCGCGTTTTACTTGAGGTTAAAGACTACGGAGCCGCGCAAGCCGTGGTCACCGAACTGATGAAGAAGAACTCCAAGGATCCTGAAGTTGCGGGATTGAACGGCATTGTGCTGCTCAATGGCGGCAAGGCCGGCGATGCCGTCACTGCCCTTCAGAGCGCAGTCAAGGACACGCCGAAAGACGCCTTCCTGCAGTACTGGCTTGGCCGGGCCGCACTGGCCAAGGGCGATTCCGACTTGGCCGAAATAAGTTTTCGTCAGGCTGCAACTCTGAATCCGGCTGGCCTGGAAGCAGAGGAGGGCTTGGCGCAAATCGCAGGTCAGCGTGGCGACACGAATCTGCTGGCCGATGTGGCCGACCGGACGGTCGCTGCCGCGCCCCGCTTTCCCGGCGGCTATGTGTGGCGCGCCCTGGTCGAGATGAATCACGGTTCCCTGGACAAGGCTGAAGCCGACCTGAAGACTGCCATGAGCCTGGCTCCGGAGAATCCTCAACCCTATCTCCAGCTCGGCAGACTACGGTTCGCGCAGAAGCATTTTCCCGAGGGAGTGACGCTGCTGGAACAGGCTCTGCAGTATGACCCCAACTCCTACGAAGCTCTGAGTGCAATCGTTGCGTATGACCTGAATCAAAAGCAACTGGACAAGGCGCTGTCGCGAGTGAACGCGCAAATCCAGAAGAGTCCGAAGAACAGCGTCTTCTTCGATCTGCTGGCAGAGTTGCAGATACAGAACAAGAACCTGGACCAGGCCGCAGCTACGGCTGAGAAGGCCATGCAGCTGAACCAGGCAGATGGCGAGGCAGTAACGCTGTATGCGCAGATTGCTGTACTGCGCGGACAGACGGCCAATGCCATAAAGACTTGGGAACAGTGGTCGAGCGCCCACCCCAGCGACGCCAACTCAGTCGCAATTCTGGGCATGCTCCAGGAATCGCAAGGAGATTTTGGCCAAGCCGAAACCTACTACAGGAAGGCTCTGAAGATCGACCCGCAACAGTATGTCGCCGCGAACAATCTTGCCTATCGGATGCTGCTGAATGGGGAAAATGTGGATGTCGCCTTGACTCTTGCCCAAACGGCGCGGCGGATCAAGCCAAACTCGTCCAGCACCGCGGACACGCTGGCATGGGCCTATTACTACAAGGGAACCTACGGGTTTGCTCGCGACCTGTTGGAGGACGCAGTCAAGACCGATCCCAACGATGCCTCGATGCAATATCACCTGGGAATGGTTTACAGTAAGCTAAAAGATAAGAGCAATGCTCAATTGCACCTGAAGAAAGCTGTTTCCCTGTCGCCTGATTCTCCTACGGCAAAGGATGCGCGAGCCGCGCTGCAAGGACTTGGTTAACCGGTAGCAAGCCTGAAACCTGCGGGCGCCGCCACGAGCGCTGCCCGCATGGCCTTCTTCCCTCGACTTCTACAGAGTGACAACCACGTGGCCCTCAGGGAGCAAGCTGAAATCCAGATGTCAAACACCAAGACTATAGCTAAAAATACCGGTTGGTTCGGCATCGAGAACATCGTCAACCTGATTGTTACCCTGTTTGGTTCGATTGCAATTGCCCGCACCCTGGGGCCGTCGAAGAACGGCTACATGGTTTATGTCTCCTACATAGTCTCGGTTGTCAGCGGCCTGGGCGGCCTGGGCATTCCCGCAACCACGCGAAAGTATATGGCCGAGTTTATCGGCATGGGCGACCGAGGGACGGGGCGCTACATTTATCTCCGGACCATCGCGTTGCAGGCCGGACTTGCAACGCTGGCCGCCGGGGGCCTGGTTGTCTGGGTGCTGAGTCCGCACCCGGAGTACGCTGCCAACGCGGCCTACAAGGCGGCCTCGCTTCTGCTGGTGCTGAGTGTTTGGCCTGCAATGGTGAACGCCATTTCGGCGCAGGCCAATATTGCCGCGGAAGATATGGCGAAGAACACGCCGGCCTCCATCATTTCAGCGGTCCTTTTCGCCATTGCTATTGCGGCAACCATGGTGCTGAAGTGGGGCGTAATCGGGGTTGGCGCAGCAACTCTGTTCCAGCGATCGGTTGATTTTCTGGTACGGTTCTTTCCGACGATGAAGCGTATGCTCGCCTGCGAGATTACCCATGCTCATCCAGAGGGGCTGCGCAAGCGCATGCTGGCCTTCGCATGGCAGAGCGTCACCAGCATGCTCGTGTCGCTGATTGTCTGGAGCAGGTCGGAGGTGATCCTCCTGAAGAGGTTATCTCCCGATATCAGCCAGGTGGCTTTCTATTCCGTGGCATTCACCATGGGCGAACAGTTGCTGCTTGGTGCGACGATCTTCGGGGCTGCGACCGGCGCGACGATTTTCGCGCAATACGGGCGCGACAAGTCCAGGCTTCCAGACCTCACGGCCTCCACTTTCCGTTACCTGGTCTTATTTTCAATTCCACTTCATTTTATCTTCGCCGCACTTTCGGTTTCAGCGCTCCTGCTTCTCTATGGCCGCGATTATGCCGGCGCCACCATGGTGGTCATGCTGGCTCCGATCCTGTGCATGCCGAAGGCTTTTATGGCGCCAGCACAGAATCTTTTGCAGAGCGCCGAGCGGCAAAGCTATGTCATAGCAGCAACGGCACTTGCCGGGGTTGTAGATATTGGGGTGGCATGGTACCTTATACCTGCGTACGGAGCGGTTGGTGCGTGTATCGGCAATGGGACGGCGCAGACAGCTGCCGTCTGTTTGATGTGGGCTGCATCCATGCATCTCTACAAGGTGAAACTTCCCTGGGGACTGGTCGCAAAAGTAGTGTCCATCAGCACCCTGGCAGCATTGACCGCGCACTTCATCGCCATGAATCTGGCGCCAGTGTGGGGGATTCTGTGCGGAGGCAGCGCTGCGTTGGTGGTGATGGTTGGGCTCTCTTATCTGCTGCGCGTTCTGGAGCCGGAAGACCACACCCGTTTCAACACTCTGACCCAGATGTTGCCGAAAGCGGTATCGGGGCCAGTTGATAAGCTACTTTTGCTGTTGATTCGGCCAAAATCTAGCGCTCAAGTCGGTGCGGGAAGATACTCTTAAACGAGGAGAGAGAAATGGTCCCGTCTTTGATCGTGGATGTTTACCGGAAGTTTCCAACGCCAGTCCGCCGGCGGATTTCCGGTTTGAAGGAAAGTTTCGACAGGTTACTGACAAAGACGAAGCTGGAGCCGATCCGCGTAGATGCTTGTCTGCTGGGGGGCGACAGTGGGATCACCTCTGCACGGTTCGCGCGCATGGTCGGCGATATCCGCCGCGCATCCCGTCCCATCTCCGATTGGCCCCATGTGAAGCTCCTCCGCCAGTACGACAGCATTGGCGATAAAATCTGGGAGCCGGGAGTTTTTGAACAGACGGAATACTATCAAAACGCAGCACTGAATATCGAAATGTGCGGCAGTTACCACAGCGCCATCTCGCCCGATCAGATCCATTGGGGCGCTATCCGGTTTGTCAACGCCTATCGTGGCCTGGGTGAGACACTTCCTTTGCAGGAAAATGAGCACTATGAGCGCGATTCAGAAGAGATCGCGGTCCGTCCGCTCAAAGACTCCAGCTGCTACCAGGTGCTCGAGGGCCATCACAGGTTGGCCATAGCCCATATGAAGGGGATTCATGAGGTCCGCGGACTCATCAAGCAACCCCCAGCGTCAACCCCAATTCAGGACCTACTGCTCGATGTTCTGTGGCTGAAGGGTCGCCGAGAGCTCTATCAGCCGGTCGATGTGCCCGAAGTCGCGGGATGGGTTCTGGTGCGGCGCTGCTCAGACCGATTTGCAAAGATGACCGAGTTCCTTCGCGCCGAAGGCCTGATGCCTCCGCAATGCAGCACGTATGTGGACGTTGCCAGCAGTTATGGCTGGTTTGTGGCGGAGATGACAAAGGCGGGATTTCAAGCGGAGGGCGTGGAGCGTGACCCGATGGCGATTTCCGTGGGGTCAGTGATGTATGACCTGAAGCCAGGCCAGGTTCATCGTTCCGACAGCGTGACCTTTCTAAAAGGGCTCAAAGATCAATACGATGTCCTGTCGTGTTTCAGTCTCGTCCACCATTATTTCCTGAACCGCCTCAACGTGAGTCCCGAGGAGTTGCTCCGCTTGCTCGACTCGGCCACTCGGCGGGTGATGTTCTTCGATATGGGTCAGGGTCACGAGTATCCCGGTGGACCGCTTGAAGGCTGGGATGCGGACCGCGTTCACCAATGGCTCGAATCGAATACAACATTCACCCGGATTGTGCGCCTCGGACCCGATGAAGATGCGGTCCCTCCTAACCAGAACAGCTTTGGCCGGATGCTATTTGCGTGCTTGCGCTAGAGGTGTCCGGATGCGATGAGGGAAGTCTCCTATGAACCATCGCTCTGCGCTTTCGCTTGGTTTGGGAGTTTCGATTGTTGTAGCGATGGTTGCGTGCGGCAACGGCCAGAGCCCGACAGCGCCGGCAGGAACTGATCCAGTCTCTATCGCCATCGTTCAGCCTGATTATGGCTTTAATGTTCTGCCCGGCAGCGTGCGCCGCATCTATGCCAATGTTGCCAATGGTGCAACGAATGGGGTCAACTGGTCGGTATCGGGGGGCGCGACGCTTTCGTCCAACAGCGGTAACTGGGTCGATGTGACGGCGCCCTCAGTTGGCGGCAATTGTTCGATCCATGGCAAAGATCAGTACACGGTCACATCGACCAAACAGTTTACACTCACGGCACAATCCCAGGAAGATTTGAAGCAGACGGCTTCCATCACCGTCAACGTCTGTAATCCGGCCGTCCAGATCCAGGTTGTGCCCTTCTACGCCACGCTGTATTCAGGGCAGAACGCCGACATTCAGGCGTTTGTCTGGGGATCGGTGAACCGCAACGTAACCTGGGCGATCACGGCGCAGCCTAAAAAAGGCGATGGCGTCTTGGCCGATGCCACAAACCAGGATGCGGCTTTCTCTGCCACTGTCGCGGGACGTTATGTTTTGACGGCCACCAGCGTGGCGGACAAGTCCAAAACGAATACGGCTATCGTTTACGTGACCGGACATGCCATGGCCTATCCGGTTACCCCGTCGAAGACCATGCCTGTGGATTGCACGGTCGATCCGGCTCTTACCGGGAAGACATACGATGTTGGTCCCTTGCAGGCTTACAAGACGGTCAAATCGGTCCCCTGGGAGTCTCTTCCGCCGGGCTCGACAGTGCGCATCCACAATGAAGACACCACCGGGACCAACCCCACCAGGTATCACGAGTACTTTCAGCTCAGCGCCCATGCCAGGCGCGCTCAGCCTGTTCGCGTCTGCGGCGTGCCCGATTCCAAGGGCAACCTCCCGGTTATCGATGCCGGCGACTCCACCGGCAGGTCGACGGTAAGTAAATACTCAGCCGGGTATTCGGCTGTTGGCATCGGCACAACGGGCTGGGCCGGAAGCTACAAGGGAGAGTGGACGGGTTCGCAATATCTGATTGTCGAAGGCCTCAGAATTCAGAATGCAAAGCCTCCCTTCACCTATATTCGTCCTGAGAATGCGAGCACAGCGGCATGGATTGGGGCAGCCGCCTGCATTCGCCTGTTTGCCACCATGGATACAGTGGTTCGAGGGATCGACGCCTATAACTGCGGCAACGGATTTTTTGCCGATTTCAACTCGGGCGAGGGGTTTGCGGCAATCGCCAATACCTTGTACGAGGGCAATCATCTGCACGGCAATGGCGTCGCCGGGTCGTATTCCTTTCATCAGTTCTACATCCAGGGGTGGAACGAGGTAGCGCAGTTCAACGTCATCGACGAGTATCAGGGCGGTGCGCGAGGTTCGAACTTCAAAGCCCGCGGATTCCCGGAAGTGATCCGCTATAACCACTTTGGCGATGGGGCGGCTCGGGAACTGGACATGGTGGATAACGAAGACGCCGGGCATTACACAACCTTCGAGGGAAACCTGAACGGAGGAGCCCGCTCGTTCCGGTCTCTTTATCCTGCGGATGAATACACGGCCGATCTTCTGGCCGCGGCAGTTGAGGCGCACCACGCGGACTATGTCTATGGAAACACCTTCGTCAATACGACATCGGGGTACGTGATCCACTACGGGACCGATCATGGGTTCCTGGAAAACGATCGTATTGGCACGCTTTTTTTCTACAACAATAGCTTCTACGAGCCGACGGGGAAACTTTATAGCTGGCACTTGTTCGACACTTCGGGCGGAGGCGGAAACAGTTTCCGGGAGATCGAATGGCCCCAGCTTCAGGTCGCGAATAACGTGATATGGATGGACTCGCCCATCAAGCCATTCTTCTCCTGGAACGCTGTGACGACGCAGTTCACCGTCTTTGGGAAGAATGCCATCAACTCCCGATGGGGCACCGGAAACATGGCGGGCGGGGACAAGACAGGCTGGGGTTCCGTTGTCCCGAAGTTCGCCTTTCAGGGCGCAGGCAATCAAGTCGATGAGACCGGGTTCTCCAACCTAATCGAGGTCTCGACCCCTCCCTTCAACCTGAGTACATTTGAACCAACTGCTGCTCTGATCAACAAAGGGGAGGCTCTGCCAGCCTACTGGCCGAAACTTCCGGTCCGCTTCCAGTATGGTCCATCGGCAATCCAGACGGTGCGCAAACAGCCACTGACGATGGGTGCCATGGAATAGTGGCAGGCGTTCCCAACGATCACTGCTGTTTGCCTTGCTCGCTCAGATACGCAAATGTTTGAGCCATCGCGTCAGAAGTTGAGACCAATTGCCGCCATCCCAACCCATGCAGCTTTGCGTTACTGAATGTGTTTCCGCCCCAGGCTGCGGCTGCCTTATAGCGCGTGATGATCGCCGGCAGCTGGCCCTGGGAACGGCGGTGGTAGCTCTCCAACGCTCCGGCCAACATCCGTGTCATGAAGTAGGGCAGGCGAACCGACCGCATCCGCCGAACATGTTTCTTGTATGCGCGCAGGTAGCGGGAGGCGGTGGGCAGGTCGTCATCGTGGACGTTGTAGACCTGTCCCGCAGAATCGGGATGCGTGCCGGCGACCACGATTGCCTCGGCACAGTTGTCGACGTAGGAAAGCGGAAGCAGATTGCTTCCCCCCAGGTGGAAAAACACCGGGCCGATCTGCAAGCCAACCCGGTTTGAGAAGGCTCCTCCGCCAGGTCCATAGATCACGCCGGGACGCAGGATAACGAGTTCAAAGCCCATCTTTCGCTGGCAATCCCAGAAGAGCTGTTCTTGCCGCAGTTTCGATTGCGAGTAGGGATCACGCAGCTCCGGACGGCCTTCCAAGGGTGTCTGCTCGTCCACTTGTGCTCCCCGCCGCAGGGCCGCCACGCCGTACACGCCGAATGAGCTCACCAGGACAACCCGGGTCTGCGGAGCAGGGAAGCTGTCGCGGCCTTCGAGGGCTTCGAGCAGGTTGCGGGACGCGACCACCGAGTCGGCGAACAGTTCCGCCGGCGAGCCTTTCAATCCCGCGGCGAGATGGAAGACCAGAGAGACATCTGCCGCAGCGCGGGCGCAATCGGATTTCGACCGCAAATTTCCGAAGCACAACTCCACCTGCGCATCGGGATATGCCGCCGATATTCTTAGGAGCTGTTCGCCTTTGCTCCGCTCGCGCAGGAAGCAACGGATATCGGTATAGCCATGCGTGAGGAGCCGTTCAACAACATGAGCGCCGAGAAATCCGCCCGCGCCTGTGACAAGGACCTTCAAGCAAACACCTCTGGATAGACCTGTTCAAAGATTCTCTCCATCATCGCTGAGACGCGCAGTATCTCGCCGTAATCGATCGGGGGTGGGGAATCTCTTTCAACACTGAGATAGAACTCGCTGAGCAGCCGCCGCATGCCATCGAAATAATGGAAACGCGCATGCGAAAAGCTGTTGACGTTCTTGAGTCCTTGCCGAAGGTAGTCCTTGGCGGTCAGGAATGGAGGAAACAGACGGCCCAAAGCCGAAGGGAAACCCTGCTGGCGATCGAGGACAAGCGTTCGCGCTTGAAAGTCGAGACGTGCGGTGTTCCTGGTTCCGTGGACGCGCAAGCTATGTTCGATTGGGCGGGCATGCGAAGTGAATGTCACATAGGCGCTGGTTTGGGAGCCACGAATGATGACCCGCAATTCATCGAGCAGTTGACTGGGATCGGCGCCGTCTGGCGTGGGCTCCCCGCAATATGCAACGGCTTGGATGAAGGGATGTTCATCAACCAGAAATGGGGTGATCTTATTCAACGCATGATCCAGCACGTTTTGGAATAGCTTCCCGGGAAGGCGGTGCACCCAATGGTCGGGATCGCGTTTGAACGCGGTGCCATATTCGCCGGCCAGGTTATAACCATAAAAGCTTTCCACATGAACGGGGCTGCCGAGCGTTCCCGCTTCATACAGGCGGCGCAACTCCAGCGCCGGTGCTTCGAAGTTAGGCCAGTAATTTACCGCCAGTTTCTTGCCCGTCTCAACGGCGGCCTGGACGATCGCTACCACGTCGCCGTGGCGCAGTGCTACGGGCTTCTCAATAAACACATGGCAGCCTGCGGCGACAGCTTGCCTGGTAAGCGAAAGGTGCGACTGCGGCGGCGTTGTAATGTGCAAAACGTCCGGCTTCTCTGCCTCGAGCATGGTCGAAACGTTGGAATACCAATTCGGAACCGCAAAGCGCATGGCCAGTTGTTCAGCCATAATCGGCTCAAGGTCACAGACCGCCACCAACTGGACCGAAGGTATCTTCCTGATCTCCTCGACGTGCGCATCCGCGATCTTGCCGCAACCAATGATTGCGATCTTCAAGGTCATGGTCTTTCCTTAAGAAACAAAGCATGAATCATAGCTAGGATACATTGAAAGCCTGTCGCGAAGCCGCTTTGACAGACAAGAGAAGCGTATTCGATACTTATGGTTAGTGGTTCTCTCTCAGGCGCCTTCCGCCAGCTGCAATCACCTGCAAAGGGCTATCCGACTCGATGAATCTCCCTCGAAGCGCACAAATCTGGCTCATGCCGTATCTGAAGGACCGCCTGCAAAAACAATTGCGGTCCCGAAGGCCGAAGCGAATCTGGGTGGCCATCACCGACCACTACGAACCGTGGGGCATGGGCGCGTCCGTTGAGACCGCTCTCGCGCGTGTCGCCAAGTGGCGGGAAAAATGGCCGCGCATCGCCGATGACGTTCCCCGCGACGCTTCCGGCCAGCGGCCGCAGTACAGCTTTTTCTACCCTCAGGAAGAGTACAGGCGCGACCTGCTCGACGGCTTAGCGGAGATCGTCCGTCTCGGTGTGGGCGATGTGGAAGTTCACTTGCATCACGACCAGGAACGGCGCGACTCCTTCATCGAGAAAGTCACAGCGTTCTGCAAGCGGCTGACGAACGACCACGGACTTCTTCGTCAACAGGATGGCCGCACCGTCTTCGGGTTCATCCATGGAAACTGGGCGCTCGATAACTCGCGGCCGGATGGGAAGTGGTGCGGATTGACTGGCGAGATTGCCTTGTTGCGCGATCTGGGCTGCTATGCGGACTTCACCATGCCTTCACTTCCATCGCCAACCCAGGGGCGAATTGTGAACCAGGTGTACTGGTGCACCGGCAGTCCTGACGGTCGGCCCAGATCCTTCGACCAGGGGATCGAAGCTACCGTGGGAGGAGGCAAGCAAGGCGACCTGCTGATGATCACCGGGCCGCTCGGCTTGCGGTTTGGCGAACGCTGGAAGCCGCGTCTGGAAAACGGCGAGATTGCCGGATACGACATGCCGACGCCCACGCGTGTCAGCCGGTGGTTCGACCTTGCTCCCACAATCGGCGATGATCTTTTTCTGAAGCTCTATACGCACGGAGCGCAGGACCGGAACCTCGAAGCGCTTCTCAATGGCGGACTCGGCAACCTCTTCCAATGGGTTGCGGAAGAAGGCAAACGGAGAGGGATTGAGGTTCATTGGGCCACCGCCTGGCAGATGTACCAGGCCGCCGATGCGCTGGTTCATGGCCGCCATCCGGTGGCTGAGGGCGTTGGGGCAGGGTGAAGTGAACGAATCGCAGACGGTAACAACCGAGGATCTCGATGCACAGCAAACAGTACGATGCCCTTGTAATCGGCTCCGGCGCGGCCGGTAGTTTTGCAGCAAAGGAACTTACTCAACGTGGATTGGAGGTACTGCTGTTAGAGGCGGGGCCGAATATCACCGAGGACGACTTCAAGGTACCTGACCGTCCGCGGCAGAAAGGCATCAACCTCAAGGCGCGTGCTCTGGCAGTCTTGAAGGGCCAGTATATCCAGGCCAGAATTGGTTTCTTCAGTGACCAGTTCAAGCACCTTTTTGTGAATGACCGCGAGAGCCCATACACCACGCCCGCGGACGATTTCTATCTTTGGATTCGAGGACGACAGCTTGGGGGCAGGCTGCATCTCTACGGACGCGTGCTGCTGCGCATGACCGACTACGACTTCAAAGCAGCCAGCAGAGATGGCTTTGGCGACGATTGGCCAATCTCCTATGCCGACCTCGCGCCCTACTACGATCAAGTCGAGGAGTTCATGGGCGTTTATGGTTCTCAGGACCACGTGCCCAACCTTCCCGATGGGAAGTACTTCAAGCAACCCAAATTGACAGCGCTCGAGCAGGCATTCAAGGCCAAAGTTGAAGCGAACTGGCCTGACCGTTCTGTCATCTCCTGGCGATACGCGGCCCCCAATCTCAAGCGGGTGCCGCTGCCCATTCTCGCAGCGAAGGCAACAGGCCGCCTTACCATCCGCACGGATGCCATTGTGCAGCGGATCACGGTCGATGCTTCCACCGGGAAAGCGACGGGCGCTGAATTTATCGATCGTCTCACGAAAAAGACAGAGACCGTTTCGGCCAATGTCGTCGTGCTGTGCGCCTCTACCATAGAATCGGTGCGGCTGCTTCTCAACTCAGCTTGCCCGAAACATCCCAATGGTCTTGCGAACTCCACAGGGCTTCTGGGTCGTTACTTCATGGATCAATGTCCCAGCCAGATCTATGGTTCGATTCCAGGCACCAACGGCTGGGAGCGCGACGATTCAGCGCCGGCCGACCCTTTCTACGCTGCTTCCGGCGGGGTTTACATTCCGCGTTTTCAGAATCTCGATCACGTGACCAATCCAAAATTCAGAAGAGGCTTTGCATTTCAGGGTGCTATCGGGCGAGGGTTCGTTCCCGACGATCGTCCTGCGATTTTTGGGCTCATGGGATTTGGCGAGACTCTTCCGTACCATGACAACCGGATCACGCTGAACTCCAGGCGAAAGGACGCATGGGGTATTCCTGTTCCGCACATACGCTGTGCCTTTGCTCAAAACGAGAACGAATTGCTGCGCGAGCAGGTGCGATCGATTCAGGAGATGGTGGATGCCTGCGGCTATAAGGTCATCTTTTCCGGTTCAACCTTCGGACTGGAGAATGAGAAGAATGTATTCCCCGATGCCGATTGGTTCAGCAGATTCATGTTTCGGAAATCGTTCAAGAAGAGCCTGGCGGTGGGCTCCGCCATTCACGAGTGCGGCGGAGCCCGCATGGGAAACGATCCCACCAAGTCGGTCCTTAACCCCTACAACCAGTCCTGGGATGTGAAGAATCTTTTCGTGACCGACGGGAGCAGCTTCACATCCAGCGGAACGGTTGGCCCGGCGCTGACCATTATGGCGCTCACTGTGCGAGCTTGCGAGTACATCGCCCAGGAATACAAGACAAGCGGTCTTTAAGGATCCAGTAGAGTCCTGTCTAACGGGCCTGGCCCTGCCGTGCGCTATGTGGCACTGCTACATGCTTGGCGAAAGCGCCTGCGAATTCAGCAGGCGTTTGCGCATCAGCGCGAGCTCCAGCGCAGTGAATCGGCAACTCTCGACCGCGTGGACGTTGGCGCGCAGATGAGCCGGTTGCATCATGGAGAATACCAGCGCATGAGCGCCCATGCCGCGCAGGACCACTCCGAGAATTGCCTCAAGCAGCACCTGCCAATCGGCCCCACGCAGTTTGTCACACAACTCCTCCGGTACCGATTTATCCGTTGCAATCGCTGCGAGGGTCGCTGCCACCATCGCGACGCGCGCTTCACTTCTGAAGGGATGATTCCCAATCAGAAGCACTCCTGGGTGGTTACGCTCGGCGAATCCGGCCACAGCCGGATCAAATGGATTAGCGCCGAACTGCATCGCACTGAGCGTAGCCGGTCCGTTGGCCAGGCCCTGGGCAATCACGTCGGCGTTTGCATAAAGGCCCACCCGCAGCACCTTGCCAGCCTGCTTTAGCGCATCGAGCTCGGCCATCAAATCCTGCTGGTAAATCGCATCAATCGAGGCTTCATGCAGAAAAAGGATGTCGACATAATCCGTGCGGAGCTGTTTCAGGCTCGTCTCAAGCGAAGCCCGCAGTCCTTCCACGCTGAATTGGCCGAAAACTGCTTCGCGGGGGCCACCCTGCCGCACCAGCTTGCGAATTCCCGGCACCTTCAGTTGCATGGCAGCGCGTGCCGCGGGCAGAATCATGCGCTTGAGCGTGCTTTGCTTTTGCGGTGCGATGCCGTACTTTGTAGCCACGATGGCCTGCTGCCGCTTGTCGCCCAGAAACTCGCCAAGCACCGCTTCCGCTTCGCCGAAGCCGTAGCTCCTTGCGGTATCGAAGAGCGTAATCCCCTCGTCCCAGGCGGCGTTCATCGCGCGCAGCGATGCGCTGCGGCCCACGCGTCCCAGCACCGATCCGCAGCCGAAGCCGAGGACCGATGTCCGCATTTCGCCGCATGTGCTCTGCCGCATGGGGCTATTCTATCGCGTGCTCCCGCACGCGCCCTTCGATGCTCGATCTGACTCCGTACCTTCAATCCCTTCCTTGATTACTCATCTTGGGCGCGGCGCCCACGCTTCGAATGGGAAGAGCTTCAAATGCGATAAAATCGGAGCGATAGCAACATGGCCACCTCCGCATGGCCGAAGCTGTTCAAGGGAAACCGTGCCATGAGCCTCATGAAAGTCCTGCTGGTTGTTTATGCGTTTCCACCTGCCGGCGGCGTCGGGGTTCTGCGGGCCGCAAGTCTGGCGCGCTATCTCCCAGCGGAAGGCATTCAGCTCGATGTGCTCACCACGCGCAATCCATCCTCGGTTGGCACGGATTATTCTCTGCTGCGGGAGATACCCGGGGAAGTGACGGTTCATCGCACGGTCACCCTCGATCTTCCCTTCAGCGTAAAGAAGCGGCTCAAGAGCCTGCTCACGGGAGCAAGACCTCCATCTGCGCTGGCCGATGGAAAGGCCGCGGCAGCCAGGCCAAACTTCCTCAAGCGGGCTCTTCAGGACCTGCTGCTGCCCGACCCTCAAGTAACGTGGCTCCCTGTGCTCACACGCGCCGCGCGCCGCATTGTTGCGCGCCGCAATATCGATCTGGTCCTCATCACCGGAGCGCCCTACTCAAACTACCTCTTGGCTGAAAGGCTGCGGAAGAAGTTTCCCAGCCTGCCCATCGTGTTGGATTTCCGCGACGAATGGCTCGCAACATCCTTTGGCGTTGCCAGTTTTCAATTCAGCCGGAGCGAGCGTGCCCGCAAGTTCGCGATCGCCGCTGAGGCCAGCGCTGTGAAGAGTGCAACGGCCGTTGTCGCAGTGACCGAGGCTGCACGACGCGAAATGCAGGGCCGCTACCCGCACGAGCCTGCAAGCAAGTTCCATCACATCCCCAACGGATTCGACGCCACCCGGTTGCATCCTTCGCCGCTCGCACCTGCCTCACGACCGGACGGCAAGATCATCGTCACCTACGTTGGAACGGTTTACACTTCTACCGAGCCAACCGCGCTGGTTGAAGCGTTGCTTTCGCTGCAGCCCGAGGTAAAGTCCCGGTTCACGCTTCGCTTCATTGGACACATCGAGGAGCCACGCTACCGCGAGGCCCTGCTGCAATTGGGCGATATGGTCGAATTGAAAGGGTACATGCCGCAGCACGAAGCCCTGCAAGCGATGAATGAAACCGACTATGTGTTGCTGGTTACGCATGACCGTCTGAACATCTCGGCCAAGTTCTACGACTATATCGGCGCGGGCAAACCAATCCTGGCGTGCGTGCATCCTGATGGCGACGTGCGCCGCCTGCTCGAGGAACTCGGAGCCGGATGGTGGGCCGGCAGTAGCGATGTCGAGGGCATCCGCCAACTCTTCATCGATGCCGCGGCGCGCGGCGATTCCTTGCGGGCAGCCTTTCAGCCTGACCTTGCAAAGGTCGCCCAATACGAACGCAAGGTTCTTGCGCAGCGCTATGCTGCGCTGTTGCGCTCCATCGCCGGAGGAGAGATTGAGGCCGATTCCCATACGGCCGCTGAAGTTGCCGGAACGGAGCCTTAGCCATGCTCAAGGTTGCCGTGGTCACGGCGCACTTCCCCAGCTCAGCGCAACCCACGCACGGGCGGCCCGCACTGGAGACGATGCGTATCCTTTCCGGCAAGGCCGATGTGCAGGTCTTCTATCCCCATCCTGCCTATCCTTCGCTGCTCAAGCCGAGGAGCCGCATCTACGACGCCTTCGACCCTTCCTATAAGGTGCCGGGGGTAAAAGTCGGCTATTATGACTATCCCGTTCTGCCCCTGGTTTCCCGTCCATTCAACGGGCAAACTGCGGCGCGCGTGTTGCTGCCCCATGTGCGCAGGTTCGCACCCGATCTTGTCTTCAGCTACGTCCTTTACCCGGATGGATACGCCGCTCTCCGAATCGCCCAGGCGCTCTCGGTTCCCGTCATTGTCATGGGAGTTGGGTCAGACGTCCACAACATTGGCGACCGGTTTTCCGCCATGCGCACACGCACCGTTCTGCGCGAGGCAGATTTTCTAGTCGCCATCAGCGACGACCTGCGCAAGAGAATGGTCACCATGGGCGCGACGCCGGAGAAAACAGCCGCCATTGTCAGCGGTTGCGACACAACCGTCTTTCGCCCCATGGACCGCCTTGAGGCGAGACTGAAGCTGGGCATGGATGCGGATGTCGAGGCCGTGGTTTACATCGGGCGCATGGACGTTCGAAAGGGCCTTCGCGAACTGGTGGATGCAGCGGCTTCGCTGCATCCGCAACGTCCAAAGTTGCAGGTGTATCTCATCGGAGCCGGACCAGACAGGCCGATCATTGAGAGCGCCATCCAGGCCTGCGGCGCCGCCGGGTACATCCACACGTTGGGTGAGTGCAGCTTCGACGATGTTGCCGTCTGGATGACCGCGGCCGACCTGGTCACGCTGCCGAGCTACATGGAGGGCTGCCCCAATGTGGTGCTGGAGTCTCTGGCTTGCGGCCGTCCTGTGGTTGCCACAAATGTGGGCGGCATTCCGGAGATCATGAGCGATGAATGCGGACGGCTCGTTCCTCCGCGCGATGCCCATGCGCTGGCCCAGGCCCTCGCATCGGTCCTCGACAGAACCTGGGACGCCAACGCCATTTGCGAGCATGGGGGCCGCGGCTGGGCCGCGGTTGCTCAAGAACTGCTGGCTCTGTTCGAGAAGGTCATATCCACGCAACAGGCGGCGAAGCATGCTTTCTGATCTGCCAATGCGGTCTCAGGACTCCTGCGCATGACGGCCCTGCGCTGCGCAGCTCGAATGCTTTCCCGCCTGCTCATGGCGATTGGCCTTATCACCGTGCTTGTGATCACAACCCCGCTTGTCTCCTGGTGGGCTCGAGCCTATGCCGGCCCCATCGAGCAGCCCCAAGGCGATATCCTCATCCTGCTGAGCGCGGCCTACGATGACAACGGAGGCATTTCGTATTCATCCTACTGGCGTGCGCGCCAGGCGCTGCTTGCCTGGCAGACGGGAAGCTTCAACAAGATTGTCATCAGTGGTGGCGGCGGCCCGGGAATCCTCAACTTCCTGGTGGCCTACGGAGTTCCTCGCCAGGACATCGTCGCCGAGTGGCAATCGACCACCACGCGCGAAAACGGAATCGAGACGGGCCGCCTGATCCAGGGTATGCCGGGCAGAAAGGTTTTGCTGACCAGCGACTTTCATATCTACAGAGCGGTTCGGGTCTTCCGAAAGCTCGGAATCGAAGTCACTCCCATGCCAGCCCCGGATGTGCTGCATGCAACCGAGCATTGGAATGGGCGCTTCCAGGCATTTCAGATCATGGCAGTCGAATCCTGCAAGATTATCGACTACCGCATACGCGGCTGGATCTGAGCGTTCTCTGCAGCTGAGCACAGCCAGTTCAAAGCCTACCGCTGTTCGGCAGTGCAGAGGGCCTCATTCTTGACGCGCGACCGTGAACACAGCCGCATGCGGCCAAAGGATACTCGATCAACCGCAATACTTAGATAATCTGCATCTTCGAATTACCTCTGGTCCGGTGCATGAACCGCATCCTTGGTTTTTGGCCTGGCGGGGAGCGCGCCGACATGGGGGTCCTGCAGCTTGTAAAGCAGTGATCGGTAGCTGATATTGAGCCACTTAGCTGTCTTCAAACGGCTCCATCCATTCGCCTGCAAGACCTTCATGATGATCTGACGCTCCAGATCCTGGGTTGCGGCCCTGGTGATCTCTTTGAGCGAGATGGGTTTGGCCAGGTCGATTTCGGTGGTAAGACTGGAGGAGGCCGCAGGAACCAGCTCCGATGCCAGAATTTCCTCATTGCCTATCAAAATGTAACTGCGAATCATGTTCTCGAGCTGGCGAATGTTGCCTGGCCAATCATATCGCTCCATCATGCGTACCATTTCGCGCGAGAGCGGCTTTGGGCTGGAATGAAAAGCCTTGGAGTGAACGTCGAAGAAATAGTCGATCAGCCTGGGCAAATCGACTATCCGCTGGCGCAACGACGGCAATTCGATGGTCACGGCATTGATACGGAAGAAAAAGTCCAGCCGAAAGGTGCCTTCGCTGGTCTGTTGTCGCAGATCGCCTCTGGCCGCACTGATAATCCGTGTATTCACGCTCCTCGACTCCTGCGCGCCAACGCGCATGAAGCTGCCATCCTGGAGCAATTGCAACAATTTGGCCTGCACCGAGATGTCCAGGCTGCCAACCTCATCCAGAAACAGGGTGCCCATGTGGGCCAATTCCACACGTCCTTGCTTGGTGGCATAGGCGCCGGTAAACGCCCCCCGCTCATAGCCAAACAGCTCGGATTCAATGAGGGTATTCGGAATCGCCGGGCAGTTAACCTTGACCCAGGGAGCTTTGGATCGGCTTGAATGGGTGTGCAGCAACCGGGCGAATACTTCTTTGCCGGTACCACTTTCTCCCTGCAAAAGAACTGGGACGGTGGTGTCGGCAACGCGCTCCAGCTTCTCCCGGGCGATGGCCATCGGGGAGGATTGTCCAAAGATCACGTCTGCAGGCGGGAGGTCTCGTGTATCGAGGGAATTGGTCGCGCGGGCCAAAGGCGTCTCCTGCACCAGTGCGTGGAAATATGGGTAGCTCACTATCTTGTTGCAATCCGGTCGCCAAACTGGACACCACAAAAGTAATGCAGCTACCTATATATAAGTAACAAATTGAGTTGTATAAGTAATCAATATGTGACTTTTGTGCTCGATTTCTGCGTTAAGGTATCTCGTTGGAGGTGCCTTTCGATTTGTAATTGTGAAAAAAATTGCACAAGTAGAGAACGAATTACCACTTTTGAATGGTAAGCTGAACCTCAAGTAGTACAGTTATAACTGCTATGAGGGAGTGAACTCCACCCCCTCACTCCGTAAGATTGAGCACGGGCCTCCTGTTTTCGGCAACCATCCAATAAGGCTTTACGAGTCGGGGCAAGGCTTTTCGCTATGCCTCGCGAGGGCAGCGCATTGTTCCCGTAGCGCGTGATCGAACAGCGGTGAAATGAGTCCAATGCAGTCAGTCGTTCAAGGTGCTCGAATGAACTCCCAGTTTAAGTGCAAGCCCCAGATCGGTGTTCTTGATGCGGATTTCGCGATCCTCGGGTACATTCACAGGATTCTCGCGGACCGGTTCAATGTCAGCCTCTTCACTGAGGCCGAGGAGCTAAGCGAAAAGCTCAAATCGTCCACCAAGTTCGACCTGCTGCTGATGGATTGGCACATGGACCACGAGGACGGCGGCGAGACCGCACTGAGGTTTCTGGCACAGATTCGCTCCATGAGGCCTTCCCTCCCCATTGTTCTGCTCGCCTGTTCAGCCGACTTGAAGGATGTTGTGCAAGCTACCCGGATGGGCGCGACAGATGTGATTCTGAAGCCGTTCAGGAAGCCCGACATCGACCTGGTGGTAGAGAAGTGCCTGGCAGGGGTGGGCACGTTCCCTGCGGAGGAAGACAACCAGGTCACGGAGATTCCTCTCGATGAAAACACTTCCCTGGTGCTGTCGAGCAAGCGCATGCGGGAGATCGAGTCGCAATGCCGGCTTGTTGCGCGTGCGGACATTCCAGTCCTGATCCTTGGTGAAAGCGGCACGGGCAAGGAAGTGGTGACCTTGTTCATTCACAAAATGTCTGGCCGCAGCCACCGCAGCTTCCTGAAAGTAAACTGTGCGGCGATGCCGGCCGACCTGCTGGAGAGCGAACTTTTCGGCTATGAACAGGGTGCCTTTACAGGCGCTGTGAAATCGAAGCCCGGCAAGTTTGAGCAGTGCAATGGCGGAACGATCTTTCTGGATGAGATTGGAGAAATGCCTGCGGCTTTGCAGGCAAAGCTTCTGCAGGTGCTTCAAGACGGGAGTTTTTCTCGCCTGGGCGGCCGAGCAAGCGTGAAGGTGGATGTACGCGTGATTGCGGCAACCAACATCGACATCAAGTCTGCGATTGCGCAAAAGACATTCCGGGAAGATCTCTACTACCGCTTGAACGGGTTTACACTCAAGATGCCCCCGCTTCGTGATCGCTTGGAAGAGATCCCGGTTCTGGCGCATCACTTCATGCGCAAGGTGGCGGCCAAGTATGACCGTGAGCCACTGCCGATTTCGCCGGTCTTGATGAAGGCGTTCATAAGCCAGACGTGGCCCGGTAATCTGCGTGAACTGGAAAACACCATCAAGCGCTACCTGATTTTGGGGAGCGAGCAGGCAATTCTCGAGGACTGGAACCCGCTGCAAAACTCGGCGAGCCATGAGGCTTCCGCCGACAGCAACGGATCGACATCGGGCCTGAAGCATATGGTGCGGAACCTCAAGGGTGACGCAGAGTCCGTTGCCATCGCCCAGGCTTTGGACGGCACAGGATGGAATCGCAAAGTCGCCGCCAACGAGCTGCAGATCAGCTACAAGGCCCTGCTTTACAAGATCAAGCAGTACAATCTGAATCCACCCAACAGGCGCCCAGCCACAACTGTGCAAGCCCCCAAATACAATCGAGCGGAAATGGTTTGACCCAGTGCACGACGAGCAGAACTTCTTCCATCCCCGGCAAGGTTCTGCTCGATCCGGACCCTGGGCCATCAACTGCTAAACCGATATGCTGGTGTGAGTTGAACAGTCGACCGCGCATTCGCATAGCCTAACCGCGGGGAACTCTTCATGGCAGAATCAACTGTTTCTTGAAGGGCTCGAACAGGACAGTTCTTGCCGTGCCGCCGAGCGTCGTTTCCTGCAATGACCAACTGCCACCGATGCGCCACCGGCGTAGCACGAAAAAGGCATTGGCACGCATGCATCCGATTGAGCATCATAAGGATATGAGGTCGATGGTCCGTTAAGGAGCCTGTTCGTCCTTTGTTGGAAGGTTGTTCAATCCATGAGCAAGACGAGCCAAAACAAATCGGAAAAAGTTGTGATTCAATTCGGCGACCGGACCCTCAAAGGTTATCTGGAATCGCCGGTTTGGAACACCATTGAAGATTTGCTGAGCAACGCGCCCACCACCGCTCCTGAGACCTTCCGCGTCCGCCTTCTTGACTCCGACAAGATCGAAGAAATTCCCAGCAAAGAGATCAAGGCAGTCTTCTATGTGAATACCTACGAAGGAGATTCAGAGCACAATCATCTGAATTTTCATTCTCGTGCCCCCGTGGCGCAGGGGATATGGATGCGGCTCCAGTTTCGGGATGGCGAGGTGATGGAGGGAATTGTGTACAACTCACTACGCTACCTGGTGGACCCCGGGTTCTTTCTTTTGCCAACCGATCCGGAAAGCAACAACAGGCTTGTGTACGTCGTGAAGAGCTGGCTTGTGGACCATCGAGTACTGGGTATGCGCAAGCTTTAGGCGATCGACATCGCCTCGCGGAGAATGGAATAATCAAGAATCTCCGCAGCTATTCCGGACAGGTCCCAAGGCGTCTTCTCCTTGCGCAGGACACGGGCGCGACATCGAATCCGGCAGCAGGTCGAAAGGGTAATCTCCGGCGGCAAGGCTACCACGCACTCAAACTCAAGATCGAGCAGAGTGCTTTGGGCCAGGGAGATATAGAAATACATTCCACGGTTGCTCAGGTCCCGCGTATAGCCAGGGACCACGTTATCTCCGATTGTCACCGTGAGAGGCACGTTGACCGCGAAACGATTGGTTTCTCGTCTGTTCTCAACCATAGCCTGAACTCTCTTCATCTGGTCCATTTCCAATTGCAATCATCCGCCCTGGGGTCAGTCTGCGGAAAAATTGTGCGATCTACAAACTCGATGTCGGCTCAGGTGTCCCGCGAGGGGTACAGTTCATGGTTGCCGCTTTCGGCTTGCGCTATTTCATATTTAATCAACACTGCAATCCAATAGCCGAAGAATTTTGCGAAAATACACTGAAAATTCAATCCCACGAAAGTTGTAACTGCAAAAGATTGCATAATCTGTGCTTTGAATTTGGATATTTCTGCTCATTTGCAGAGGGCCTGAAGCCTGTTGCGCGGCGTTTCTCGAATTGATTGACTGATCCGGAGTTTCAAGCAAACCGATTTGCAGAAGGCTCAATAGCTATGTGCTCACGACCAGTTGCGCGGGCTTCTTGCCGGCATTCCGAATCACGATGAATGCCAAGCCAAGAAGTCCTGTGCCAAGCAGGAGCAGGGTCCCTGGCTCAGGGGCTGGCGTGAGCACCGGAGGCACACCAGGGTTGTTGGTATCGACGATTGGGTCGTTGTAGTGGTAGCTTCCGTTGTCAGCAAAGTAGAGGGAGGTGTTTCCGGGAGTACCGCTGCCGAAAGCGCCGCCGAACAAATTCAGCTCGTAGCTTCCGTAAGGGTTAAACACGACGCCTCCCCAGTCCAGTACTTCATTTCCCGGCAATCCAACGTAGAGCAGGTTGTCGTAGAGAAATGCGCCATTGCTGGCAAGGTTATTTGCATTCGCGCCGCCTGCCCCCACAACCGGAGCGTTGGTGAAACTGACGGAAGAGTTGCCGGTGACGTCGAAGGTTCCAGAGACGTTGGTGATCACGTAGGCGCTGGCGGTACTCGAACCCGGTCCCGGAACGCTAACGGCGGTGTTGCCGGTCGTGAAGGTGACATTGGCAGTAAAGTTTGTGCCGGTGATGGTATAATTGAACGAGTCAGCCAGGGCAGCTGGGGTAATCGCAAGGGACGCTGCCAATGCGAAGAACGCAAACGAGAACTTCTTCATGATTTTCCCCCGGTTTTCGCGGTCACGAACGACCACCAGATCCAAACCGCTTCTGGAGATGCAGCCCTGCTATGAGCTTCAGCCTTACTCGGTCACCCTCATATATACACGTAGAACGCCAAAGGTATCATATTTAGATTCAGCGGATTTGAAGATCGATTGACCGGCAGTGTGCAATTAATTGCATAAGTTTACTCAAGAGACTCTTGTCTCTCATGCGCTTTGACGGTGGGCGACGTTCCGGGTGCAGACCGCGAGATCGACCTCGCTCCATCGCAATCCCCGGTATAGATTGCAGAGAAATCCAGTTTTGGCTGGTTGCGTTTTCGGGGACAGGTCAGGCACACGCCCATCTGGCTTATGCTGCTTGGCAAGCCGCAACAACTCCGAAGGCGGGAACGGCGCGAAGCGGAGGTTGAGGTCTCGTTTCCGGGTCCCAATTCAGAATTCATTGAACTGACCGCACAACTGGCAATGCCGTGTTCGTGTGGAGATCGCAGATCTCACTGCGATTCCACCGTCTCACGGCAGTGCGCAGAAGGAGCACGAGGTCAGCGAGGGGCGTTGCCTTGGCCATGTAGCTGTCATCGAGACTGTTCTTAAGCGGTAGGAGAACCTCGCGGAAATACTCCTCCAATTGGCCTTGTGGGATTGCGGCGAGGAGAATCTCTTCCTGGGCAAACGCGATGGTTGCTGCCCCCGTAATTCCTGGTCGACACCTTAGCAGACCGGTTTGTTGTTCCGGAACCTTGGGCCTTGGTCCCACCAGGCTCATTTCACCTCGCAGCACGTTCAGGAATTGAGGCAATTCATCCAGCTTCCAGCACCGCAGGAACCTGCCTACTTTTGTAATCGTCTGGTCGTCGCTGGTTGTAATCAGCCCCCGCTTTTCGTTGGAGAGCTTCATGGTTCTGAATTTGTAGATTGTGAACAGCGTTCCATTCCGCCCCACTCTCTTCTGCAAAAAAATGGCCGGCCCCCTGGATGTGACGCGAACCAGACTGGCCACAATCAGGAACAACGGCAGCCAGAGGGGCAGCATTGCCAGCACCAACACAAAGTCGAATACGCGCTTGGCCGGGGAACGGACCCACGCGCTGAGGTGGTCTGCATGCGAAGCGGCATTAGGACGAACTGTCGGCTGTTCGAGCCGAAGCGCGGGATGCCCGAGATTCGAATCACCTTCCAAGCTCACCCCCAACCAATCCGCATCTGTAATAGTCCCTTGACCCCACCCGCATGAGCATGCTCAGGCCGCGAACGCATTCTGTTTCGACCCTCTCAAGGATTCAGGAAAATCAGAATCTGCCTCTCGTCTGGTTCGCTGAGGGATGCCCGAACCCGCATGTGGCGAAGGATGGTGCCTGAGATCCGTGGCGAAAAACCCTGTGGCGCATCATGGCAGCGCGAGCAGTTTTGCTTGAAGACTTGCTCTCCTGGGCTGGAATCCCCCTGGGCGGGCGCATGCCCCGATTGGGCCGGAGGCGCCTGGCTGGCTGCACTGTGTGCGCGCGGTTGAGCACACAGTGGCAGCATTGCGATGGCTCCGCCAAGGCACGCGAGAAGGACCGAACTGGGCTTCATTTTCCCCTCCAAGTTGGAAATAGAAATCGATACACGATGCCGGTTTGCCAGATATTCCGGTTTCCTGCCGAAGAGAATTGGCGGGAATAGCTGGAGTTGATTCGTACTTCATGTGGCAAACGACAATCGAGGCCAAAATCAACCTCTTCGGTGCCAGCGGCCGGGAGCCCGTCGCTCGCATCGGGCTGGGAACGGAATGTCTGCTGCATGCGCAATACCGGCTCAAACCGGCCTGCGAAACTGTCTCCTCCGCTGAACCTGGACAAGCGGTAGTCGGCCTCGACCCAGTACCCGCTGGAGTGGGGCCCGCGCGCATACTCCGAACGCACCCTGAGCCCGGTGTTGGCCGGTTCCCACCATACGTGTGCGCCGGCAAAGTTCTTGGCAGCGCCCTGCAGCTGGCGTCCATAGGAGGCTCCAAGTTCGAGCCGGGTGGCAGGGAAGTAAAGACTCCCGCGCCCCCCGCTGGCTCGTGCGGCGCTAAACTGCTGGTTCGTACTGCTGGCGGAGAAATAGACGGCGTAGTCAGCGGATAGGCGCGCGGTTGAGAACGCCGATCCCCGCAACATTCCTCCGACGCTCGAAGCAGTTCCCATGGTCCCCACGCCGAAGTTCAGAGGTGCGTCTTGAAAATTACCGATCCAGATCGGACTCAGCCGTTCGTTGTAGGTTGCGAAGGGGGTAAGGAACTCTCCGGCCACAATGGTCGCGTGCCGGGAAGCGAGGATGTCCGCCTGGAGATAGGTGAGTCCTAGAAAGTAGTTGCTCCTGTAGCCCGCCTGGCCCCCACCCTTGGGAGAGAACGGATCGAGAATAATTGCGCGGCTTTCCACCAGGATGCGACTCCCGATGGGCGCGGCGAGCAAGGGTGTGATGACGGGGATGTAAGTGGTGTCTCCACCGTTGGTGCTGGTTACGAATCCCACGCCGCCGGAGATGAGAGGAACGTTGTGACCTTCCACGTCTTGGGCCGCAGCCATTCGCGAAGCAATGAAAAGTGCCAGGACAAGTGGAATCGCCCGTTTTGCCAACCTGTGCCGAAACGCTGTGACAGTCAACATGGACTAAGAGTCGGCCGTTAAAAGGATCGATGTGTCATGAGAGCGTCTTGCGAATGTCAGTGCATTGTCACTTGTGATTTTAGGCAACTCGCGCATCGGCAAGCGAGCGCCCAAAAAACCTCAAACGAACTGCAGCAACGACACCGGAAGTCACGCGGCGCGACAAACCCATGACAATCTCCTGACACGCAGATGACAGCTTGATGCGGATCACGGCATAAGGTGGACACTATGCGACGGAGCAAGCGCGAGGAAGAGTGGGTGGCGCGACGTCGGAACCATCGCCGCAATCGTCCAGGAGTCAAATGATCAAAAGCATCGCAGTCGTCTTTCTTCTCGCCGGCATTTGTTGTCCGGATCCGTTCCTTCCGCTCCCAATGCTGGCGGACAGCGGAGCACGGCGCATTGAAGTTGTTGCCCGGCGATTTGCGTTCGACCCACCCAGCATCGATCTCAAGAAGGGAGTGCCGGTGATCCTCGTATTGAAGAGCGTCGATGTTCCGCACGGAATCCGCATTCGCGAACTGAATGTCGAATTAAAAGCACCGAAAGGCGGGAGCGGCGAAGCGCACTTCACGCCCGTGAAGAGCGGTGATTTCGTCGGTCACTGTTCCGTTTTCTGTGGAGCGGGTCACGGGTCCATGACGCTCAAGGTTCATGTGATCGAATAGCCATGCGACGCGCCTCTTTCATCCCTGCGGTCCTTCTCCCTGCGGCTGTGCTCATGTATTGTGCACTCCGGTTCGAAGGGTGCAAGGCAACGACTCCGTCCAGCTTCGAGACCCGGGTGATGATTTTGGCCAAGCGCAAACTCCTTTTCGGTAACAAGGCGCAGAGAAATCCACTGGCCGTTTCGCCGCAGACCATCGCCGATGGCAAAGAGGCCTTCTCGCACTACTGTGTGGCTTGCCACGGGATGGACGGTCAGAACACCGGCGTGCCCTTTGCGGATCGAATGGCTCCGCCCGCGCCGTCTCTGGCTTCGTCCGACGTGCAGAACTATAGCGACGGCCAATTGAAATGGGTGATCGATAACGGCGTCTGGCCATCTGGAATGCCGGGATCGAAGGGGATTTTGAGCGACGAGGAAATCTGGTCCATCGTTGTGTTTCTGCGCCATCTCCCACCGGCAGGCAGCCTCGGAGAACCCGAAATGTACGGTCATTGATTCCTATGAGTGTCTTGCGGCCTAAATTCGGAGGAAGACCGTCTCACAACCCGCGCCGGTTGAAGGAGGCGGTGCTGCGGAGTTTCCGATGTTCCGCCAGCGAAATCGCGGAGCAATTTCGAAGTTACTCCCTGATCGATTGGCAGGGAATTGTCGTCTGGCTGGACATCAGCGGGATGGCCTTGTATCTGTTCGACCAGATAACAAGGCTGGAGATTGAAGAGACTGTTCCCGGCCCAATTCGCGAGCGCATGCAGCTGAGTCTGCAGCGAAACCGGCAGCGTACAGCGGCTCTCCTGAGTCAGGCAACAGGGGTTGCGAACGAGTTTCAACGGGCGGGAATTCCCTTTGCATTGCTGAAAGGGATCACGCTCACGCCAGACTCCGTACCCGAGCCCGCGCTGCGGTGGCAGACCGATCTCGACTTCCTGGTTGCCGAGCCAGACGCCGCGTCAGCAACGGAAGCTCTGCGGATCCTGGGTTACACACAGCACGCATCGAGCGAACGCACAATGGAGTTCAGGTCCGGCGCCCTGGGCAAGCCGGACCTTGAGAATTTGTATCGGGCGGACACCCAACGCTGCCTTGAGCTGCATTGCCTGGGGCGTCGGGAGGGATCGCCGGACCGCCTTACGCGAGCAATCGCCAGATCGTTTGCTGGAGCGGACATACGGGCACTGACAGCGGCGGATACCATGGTGCAGCAGGCACTTCATATCATGAAGCATCTGTGCGGGGAACACACCCGCGTTTCCTGGGTGCTTGAATTCTGGCGTCATATCCGGCTGCGGCAACACGACGATGCGTTTTGGAATGAGGCGAGGACGATTGCCGCCACGGAGCCTCAAGCCGATCTTGCGCTGGCGATGTCCATCTGGCTGGCCACTGACTTATTCGGATCGATTCCGCGCGGCGGCGCCGAGCATTGGGGAGCCGATCGAATCCCTGCAGGAGTAATGCTCTGGCTGCGTCGCTACGCCCGCGAACTGCTTCTGTCAGACTCGTGCGCGAGCAAGCTCTATCTCCTGCTTCGCCGCCAGCTGCCCAACAAGTCCGATCGGAAAGGCACGGCAAGATTGATGATTCCACTCTGCCTGCCGGCGAGGATTACACAGCCCGCGCCGGGCGAGACCGTGGCGGGCCGCATGGCTCGCTACCGGATAGAGGCAAGCTACGGTTGGCAGCGCCTGCGCTTCCACCTCTTCGAGGGGCTTCGCTTCGGAATGGAAGCGCTGTGCTGGGCCTTGGGAATGCCGAAGGTGCAACAGCGATGATTATGCGTAGAACCAGAAATGGGCTATGGGCCATGAGCCTCCCGATCTCCCGCGCACTCGTCGCCGGCCTAGCGTTGCTCTGTTTTGCGCCTACCATCATCGTGGCGCAAACCCAACTCGATACAACGCCCGTCCTGCAACGTGCATTGACGACGAGCGGTCCAGAGAATTCAACCCCGGGGGATTCCGCGGAGATGGCCACTGAAGATCCTCGGAACGCACTCAGTGCGTCTCGGATCATCGCCATCGCACAAGAGAATCCTGAAGTCATTCTCGAATTCAAGTCACTTCTGGCCGACTTGATGCAGGCAAAAGGAATCCCAACCCAGGCGGACGCCATCACCGATGAAGTGCTCTTCGATCAGATTGAAACCAGCAATGCTTTGCGGGCAAGCTTCACTCATCTTCTCCAGGCGCGGGGGTACATCTCAGCAGGAGATATTGAGAGCGCGTCAAATGACAGCTCGATTGCAGACGACAAGCGACCAGCCGGCCGGACCAGTGAGAGGATTACGGACTCCGTTTCCGAAAAGCGCCTTAGAAACGCAGATCCCACGAATCAGATCGCGGCGAATGACGATCCAACCGCGCTGTTGAAACTCGAGGATCAGCAACCACAGCCAAGAACGCGCGCCGCAGACTCGCGCCAGTCTCAACAAACGCCTGCGAACATCACAGATGAACCGAAGGTACTTCATCAGCCAGCGCCTTACAATCTGCTCTCGCTCAGAGATCTCTACACCCAGATCCCGGACTCGCCGGAGCAATTGAAGCGCTTCGGCTCGGAGGTGTTTGCCCGTCGCGGGCCGGCTGCAGACATAGGCCATCCGGCTGCCAATGGAGATTCAATGCCTCTCGACGTGCCGCTCGGTCCGGATTATGTGCTGGGCCCGGGGGATGAACTCAGCATCAGCCTTTGGGGAGGAGTTTCAGAGAGCTTTACACGCGCCATCGATCGGGAAGGGGCCATCACGCTGCCGGAGGCCGGTCAGGTTCAGGTAGCGGGACTCACACTGGGGGACGCCCAGGCCGTCGTTGGGGGCGCTCTGCAGCAGCAGTTTCGCAATGCGCATGTTGCTGTCACGCTCGCTCGCCTGCGCGCGATCCGGATTTACGTGGTAGGCGATGTGCAGCGGCCTGGCGCCTATGACATAAGCTCACTCGCTTCGCCGCTCAGCGCGCTGTACGCAGCTGGAGGGCCGACCGCCATCGGTTCGCTGCGCGTAATGCGCCACATCCGCAATGGAAATTCCATCGGCGACATCGATCTCTACGACTTCCTTCTCCACGGCGTTCGGAATACGGACGATCGTCTTCAGGGTGGTGACACTCTGCTCATTCCGCCCGTGGGACCGCAAGTGGCCGTGTATGGCGCTGTGAAGCGGCCAGGGATATACGAGCTTCGCAGCGAAAGGTCTCTGGCGGCCGGCCTGGAGAGTGCCGGTGGATTGACGGTTGCCGCAGAGTTGAGCCACTTCACGATCGAACGCATTGTAGCCAACCAGCGTCGTGAGATTATCCGTGTGGAGAGCCCCGCAACCAATGAGGCGGCGAGCGAAACGGCGAACCTAGCCAATGTGGAACTGAAGGACGGCGACCGCGTTCGGGCCGGCACGGTGCTGCCCTACTCGGAGCGTGTGGTGTATCTCCAGGGGCATGTGGCTCGTCCCGGCAAGCTGGCCTACCGCGAGGGATTGCGTCTGGCTGACGTCCTCAAGAGTTACCGCGATTTGCTTCCCGAACCGGCAGCCAGGGGAGAGATTGTCCGGCTGGTTGCCCCCGACCTTCATCCCGAAACCATCGACTTCAACCTTCCCGACGTATTGATTGGGAACTCAAATCCAACGCTTCAGCCGTTCGATACTATCCGGGTTTTTGGCAGGTATGAGAGGGATTCGCCCAACGTTACCATCCAGGGCGAAGTGCAGCGGCCGGGATCGTATCCCATGTTCGAAGGAATGAGTGCCGCTCAACTGGTGCGCGCTGCCGGGGGCTTCAAACGGGACGCGTCGCTTGAGGATGCGGATCTGATCAGCTACCAGGTGGTGAACGACACCGGGGTCACCATCGCGCGCCGCACACTCTCCATTGGAGCCGCAGTACTGGAAAACGATGCGCGGGCCGACTCGTCTCTTCAGCCTGGAGATGTGCTGACCATCCATCAACTGACGGGATGGAACGACATTGGCGCTTCCATATTGATCCAGGGAGAAGTGGCGCATCCAGGCGCCTACGGGTTCAAGGAAGGGGAGCACCTGAGCGATGTTCTGAGACGGGCTGGGGGATTCCGCACAACGGGATACCCCGAGGGGGCTGTCCTCACCCGGCCCGAAGTACGCGTGCTTGAGGACAAGAGCCGCGAAGAGCTGATCCGCCAGATCGAGACCAGTTCAGCGGCTGCCCGAATGTCGCCGACGCTTGCGGGAAGCGATCAAGCGGCAACCCTGCAGCTGATTCAGCAACAGCAGGATCAGGTGCTATCGCGCCTTCGTAGCCAGCCGGCAAGCGGGCGGCTGGTGATTCACATCGACGCGTCCATAGATCAATGGGCGGGCACTGCCGCGGATATCGAAGTGCGGCGCGGCGACGTGTTGCGCATTCCCAAGCGGCCGGGGTTCGTGCTGATCAGCGGCCAGGTCTACAACGCGTCTGCCATCACGTTCATTGCCGGGAAGACCGCCGGCTGGTACCTGGAGCACGCCGGCGGAGCCACCGGAATCGCGAATCGAAAGGAGATTTTTGTCATTCGAGCCAACGGTTCAGTAGTCGGCCGCCGCTCCGGAGGATGGTATGACCACAACGTTCTCTCGACCAAACTCGACCCCGGCGACGTAATCGTTGTACCGCAGAAGATCGTCGGAACATCGGTTGTTTGGAGAAACATTCTTGGCGCGGCGCAGGTTGCGGCATCCCTTGCGATTGCCGCTGCCGTCGCGGGCTTGTAGGAGCGGCATGACGGAACAGACTGAACAGCCGGTGACCGAGCACATCCCCGGTGGCGCGGCGGACGAGAGAAGCGTTCCAGTCCTCTTGCCCAATTGGATCGTAAATGCATCGATTCTGTTGCGGCATCGGCGATTCCTGGCGCGGGCCGCGTGTATCGCATTGCTGGCAAACATCGCCATTGCATGTCTTGTCCCCAAACAATTTCAGTCGACGGCGCGCATCATGCCGCCCGAAACTTCAGGATCGGGCGCTTCGCTGTTGGCGGCGCTAGCCGGCCGGGCGCTGGGCGGGGATGCGCTAGGAGGCTTAGCCGCGACAATGCTGGGAGGCCACAATACAGGCTCTCTCTTTATCGATTTGCTGCGTAGCGACACGGTAACCAGCCGCCTGGTCGAACATTTTCAACTTCAGTCCGTTTATCGCAAACGGTATCGTGTGGACGCCTGCAAGGCCCTCGTCCGGCGCACCGGGATTGAACAGGACAAGAAGAGCGGAGTCATAAGCATCACCGTCACGGACGCCAGCCCGCAGCGCGCGCGTGACCTCGCGCAGGCATACCTCGACGAATTGAACCTGGTGGTCAACCGTACAAACACATCTTCGGCGCGGCGCGAACGGGTGTTCATCGAGAATCGACTGGCGGCTGTGAGGGCGAATCTCGACCAGGCCCAGGAAGCGCTGAGCAATTTTTCGAGTACTCACATGACCGTCGATCTTCACGAGCAGACACGCGCGACGGTCGACGCGGCGGCGAAGCTCCAGGGAGACCTGATCGTCACGCAGGGAGAGCTGACGTCTCTTCAGGAGATTTACGGCGACGGCAACGTTCGCGTTCGGGCCGCCCAGGCGCGCGCCTCGAACTTGAAAAAGGAATTGGCAAAGCTGGGAGGTACTTCCGCGCTTTCTGCGACGAGCGCCGATCCGGTCCCAGCTTCGAATGGGGCGCAGGAAACTTCGGTCGACTTTTCTTACCCGCCGCTGCGCCAGCTGCCAAGGCTCGCGGTCCCGTACGAAAATCTCTACCGGAGCGTGCGCGTTCAGGAGACCGTCTTTGAACTTCTGACACAGCAATTCGAAATTGCGCAGATTCAAGAAGCGAAGGACATACCTGTCCTGAGTGTGATCGATCCGCCGGGAATTCCCGAGAAGAAGTCGTTCCCGCCACGTGCGCTTCTCGCCCTGGTCCTAACCTTCGTTGAAGGCCTCGTGGTTGCTGCGTTTCTTATCGTTCGCTTTCACTGGCGCGCCGTAGATCCGAGCGATCCGCGGCGGATGATTGCACGCGAAGCTTCCGAAGCATTGCGGAATGTCGTGCGCAGGATGACTCCCGACCGCAGGAGGCCGGCATGAGCGTCTCCCAACCCACCGTGCTCTCGCTTCAGGCCGCCGGCTGGGTTGCGCAGTCGTGCCTATCGACGGAGAGGTCGTCTGCAACCCCGCAGGCTTCCTTTACCGCGGCCGCATTGGGATTCCTGTTTTCATTCCGCGCGGTTCTGGCGCTGATCTCGGCTCGCTGGCTCAACGTGGGGACGGAGCCGGGGGTCGGGGCGGGTATCCTTGTCGAAGCTGTGCTCCTGCTCCTGGCCGCGATGCAGGCATGCGGACCTGCGGAGCGCCCTAGAGGATGGATCTTCCGCCTGCCTTGCGTTCGCTGGGTGTTGTTCTTCCTTGCGTTCTCCCTTTGCAGTCTGGCCTGGAGCGCGACCGTATCGCAGCCGGCGTCATTGCTGTATTGGGGCGTTATGGCGACTGACGTGGCGATTGTCCTCCTGCTCCTGCGAAATCAAGCGGTATACACCGTTGTCTATTCCATGATGAAGGGGTATGTCGTTGCGAGTGCCATTCTCGCCGCCGTAGCGTGGCTGATGCCCGCCGCGTCAGATCTGCGTCTTGGCGATTTGGAGTACTTCAACACCAATCAGATTGGCAATGTTTGTGCGCTGGGCGTGTTCATGGCGCAATTGCTCGCGAGCCGCGGGGAGGGGCGATGGAGGGTTTCTGCGCTGTTCCTGACCCTGACGCTGATACGTTCGTTGAGCAAAGCCACGCTCATCGCCTTTTTTGTTAGCCAGGCCGTGATGCTCATCCAGAACAACTCGATGACGCGCGGCAGAAAGGTGGTTCTGGGCTTCACTGCACTGGCGCTCATGCTCGTCTTCGGCGGGTTGTTCGAGTCCTATTACAACATCTACACCACGTCTGGAAACCAGGCTGAAACCCTCACAGGCCGCACCGGAATCTGGATCTATAGCCTGAGTGCGGGACTCGAAAAGCCATGGGTCGGAAACGGGATCGACTCGATGTGGAAGGTGGCTCCCCCGTTTGGGCCGGAGAGGTTCGAGTCCCGGCATGCGGAGAACGAAGTGCTCCAGCAGTTCTTCGCATACGGGCTGGCGGGAGTTGCGATGCTTGCCGGCATCTACGGAACGCTCTACCAGTCCATCCGCGGCTTCCCCCGAAGCCCGACGCGCGCGGTGTTCCATGGACTGTTGCTGTACATCCTCATCCGCGGCCTGGCAGAAGCTGAGCCCTTCGATCTCCTTCTCCCCCTTTGGAGCATCGTCCTGATCGGCGCGTATCTTGGCCCGCGGGTGCGGAGCCTGAAACGCACCTGCAATCAACAGCGTTCTGCAACGTAAGGAGGCCGGGTTGTGAAAATTGTCATCGCTTCTTTATCAGCTCCGTGCAGCCTCAACGGTGTTTCGCGGCATGCGGCCAACCTGGCTCGTGGTCTGCTGTCTCTGCCCGATGCCCCGGAGGTCCACTTTCTCGCCGGAGAGTGGCAACGGGATATGTTTCCGGCGGCGATTGCACGAACCCATCCTCAATTCCACATTCACTGGATTCAAATCCGGCGCAGCAACGTTGGGAGGATTATCTGGTACTATCGCGACCTTCCGTCCATTGTGGCGCAACTGGGGGCCGACATTGTGCACATGACGTGCCCAGCGCCGGTGCGAGCCAGCGCATACAAGTGCCCCACCGTCGTCAGCCTGCACGATCTATACCCCTTTGACATCCCTGGAAACTTTGGAATCGCAAGGAGCGAAATCAGCCGCCGGCTGATGGGGCAATGCCTCAGGAAAATCGATGCGATTGCCTGTGTCTCTGCATTTACAAACGCGCGGCTTGCGCAGTGGATGCCGCCGCAGGTCAGCCGCAAGGCCCTGACGATTCCCAATTCGGTTGCACCCATCTACGGCGCAGGAGCCCCTCCTCGCGAGTTTCGGGGTGGTTACCCGTTTGTGCTGTGCATTGCACAGCATCGGCAGAATAAGAGTGTGCCTCTGGCCCTGAGAATCTTCGCCCAGGCGCTGCGGGAGGATATTCTTCCGCAGCATGCGCGGCTCCTCGTTCTGGGAATTCCCGGGCCGGACACGCGCACGATCTTGAAGGAGATCCGCGATCTCGACGTGGGCGATCGAGTGACCCTCCTTAGTGGAATCAGCGATCAGGAGCTACGATGGTGCTATCGCAACTGTGCTCTGCTCTTGGCGCCATCCTCGATTGAGGGCTTCGGATTGCCCGTCGCCGAGGCCTTGATCGCCGGTTGCCCGGTGGTGTGCTCCGACATTCCTCCGTTCCGCGAGATTCACGGCAATCACTGCCGCTACGTGGCCTTCGGCGAGGGCATGATGGAGAGATATTTGGGAGCCATCCGGCAGACTTTGGCCGAGCCGCGGAAACCCGGAGCTTCGATGCCCGAACTCGCGCCCGTCTCGATTGCAGCGAGGTATATGGACTTGTACCGGCGTTTGAGAGGGTTTCGCAACGTCTCACAAAATGGTATGCTACGGCATCCTGGTTCGGAGACTCGGAATCTCGAGATTCCGGTTGGCTGACCGGCGGCATTGTCATTGCATTGTCATTTTCGCGGCACATTGCAGTGGCAGCTTGCATTACGGAGGAGAATGGAATCCATGGGCAGGGAATCAGGTGTTGCCACCATTGAGCCGGATGCGCTGGTGTCTCCAGGAGACCTGGGCACGATCCTTGTGGTCGAAGACGATCCACGGATGCAGCGCGTGCTTCAAAGAATGTTCCTCGCCGAGCACTACGAGGTCATCACGGCCGGCGATGGACAGACCGGTCTCGATCTGTTTCGTACGCGTCATCCCGTCGCCGTGGTACTCGATCTGATTCTGCCCCAGATATCGGGGCGCGAGCTTTGCCAGAGGTTCAAGGCGCTCGCCAGTGACACACCGGTGCTGGTGGTCAGCGCGATTGCGGAAGTGGTAGACAAGGTGCTTCTACTGGAGCTTGGAGCGGACGATTACGTGACCAAGCCGTTCAGCCCACGCGAGCTGATGGCCCGGGTGCAGGCTGCCATCCGCCGCCGGCGCAAGCCTGCCACGGCGGCTTCCTTTCATTTTGCGGATTGCGAGGTGGACTTCAAGAAGATGACAGTTCACCGCGGCGGCCAACCAATTCAGCTCACATCGCACGAATTCAGACTGCTCAAGTTCTTCACCGACCATGCGGAGAGGGTGCTGAGCCGGGAAGAGCTGCTGAACGAGGTATGGGGTTACAACTGCTACCCGACAACCCGTACCGTTGACAATCAGATCCTCAAACTGCGGCAGAAATTGGAGCCGAATCCCGCAGATCCCCGTCACCTGCTTACCATCTACGGCGCCGGGTATAAGTTCGTTCCCTGATCGAAATGGTGGACGAATCCATCACCAACGCTTCCATGACGCCTGCCATTTCTCCCGGTGAGAATCGGGGGCCGCGCACACGCGTCCTGCTCACGCTTGCCATGGCCGGCATCATCGCGGGAACCACGCTGGTGAGCCTGTTGGCCATTCGCCAACCTCTTCAGGCGATGTTTGTCGGCAGTGCCTCATCGGACCTCGAGAATTCCATCGCAATCTTCGCGAAATTTCAAGCAGAGCGAATGATTGCGCTCGATCGCGAGAATGCTCTCCTGGCCGATCTGCCCAGCCTCAAAGCCCTAATGACAACGAACGATGAAAGGACGATCGCGGATGGCGCCGTGGAGTTCTGGAAAGTGAGCGGAACCGATCTGTTCGCGCTTGCGGATCACGACGGACGCATTGTCGCTGCATTCAACGGTGCGACACCTGCCAGCCAGCTCCTGCGGGAGGATCTGCGGTCGTATGTGAGCGGCGCGCCAAACCCCTACCTGGTGAGCGGAGCCAGCTTATTCGGCTGCTCCGTCCGGCCCATTTACTTTGGCAGCCAGTCTGAAGGAACTGTCCTTGGCTATGTCATCAGCGGATATGCAATCGATCGCCCGGCCGTCGAGCAACTGAGCCGGGCCACCGGCGTGGAAGCGTCCTTCTTCTCCGGTGGGCGCCTCCTTGCCAGTTCATTGAAACCTGAACCGGAAAAGCAGGTGGCTGGGGTGGAAGCTCCCGCAGCAGCCCATCCGGTTGAGCCGTTCAAAGCTGTCCTCGGTGGTGGATCGTACCTGGCCGTCGTTCGCGTCCTCTCCGTGAATGCGACAACGCCATTGCGGTTGATCGAGTTGAAATCGCTCGATCGGGAAGAGCATTCCATCCGGCAGATCGACCGGATCGTCCTCTCAGCGGGGTTGCTGGCCATGGTGCTTGGAACTGCCTTGATGTTCCTGCTTTCCCGCGCCGTCACTCGCCCGCTGGAGGAGCTGGCTGCTGGGGTACGCGCGTTTGCTGAAGGCGATAGCGTGCATCTGCTGCCCTATCGAGGCACCCGCGAGGTGCGTGAGTTGAGCGCAGCCTTCGGCGGCATGCGGAAGGAGATTCTGCAGGCCAACCAATCCCTGCTGGAATCGGAGCGGCTTGCGACCATCGGCCGCATGGCGAGTTCGGTTTCTCACGACCTGCGCCATTATCTCGCCGCGGTCTATGCCAATTCGGAGTTTCTCGCCGCGGGCAACCTCGGTGAAAAGGATCGCAACGAGATCCTGGGCGAGATCAGATCGGCAGTGAATGGAACCACAGATCTGCTCGAATCTCTCTTGATCATCAGCAGGTCGGGGCCGGGAATTCGCCGCTCGCAATATTCGCTCGCCTCCGCTATTGAGAAAGTGATGGGCATGATCCGCGCTCATCCCGATGCCGCTGCCGTGCGGTTCTCCGTTCAATCCTGCGATCCAGGCTTGACGGACGCTATCATCGACGCGACTCAGATTGAACGTGCCGTGTATAACCTGCTGTTGAACGCGTGCCAGGCATCGCGTTCCACGGGCGCTGAACCCACGGTCTGGATCGATCTTGAAGCGTATGAGACAGAGCTCGTCATTGAGGTAAGAGATAACGGGGACGGGGTTCCGGCCGGAATCCGCAACTCTCTCTTCGAGCCGTTTGTCAGTGAAGGAAAGCAGAAGGGATCGGGATTGGGACTTACCCTAACACAATGCATAGCGGCTGAACACGGCGGCAGCGTCACCTTGTTGCGCAGCACGCCGGGCGAGACGGTCTTTCGCATGTCAATCACCAGGGGCGGCGATGTCCCTCTCACACTGGCATCGACTCGCACCGGAACGGGGATGTTATGAAACCAACGCTCTCTGCCAGGTCTCAAGAGAAACGCTGCTCCCCGCGCACGAGATCGGTCAAGGCGAGGGCTGTGGTCTTGGCGGCCGTTCTCTGCACTTCGCCTCTCTTTTCAAATGCGCAGGAGAGTGTGGCAGAGAAGGTCGAACGGCTCGACGGACAAATGATTCGGGTGCAGGCGCAGCTTGAGGAATCAGAGCATGAATTGAAGGATATTCAGCAACAACTCTCCGCCCTGCGCGGGCAGGCAGGGCTTTCCGCAAAGAGCTCTTCCGATGAGACGGCTGTCTCGCCGGCTGCGCAGCTGGCCGCTGCAGTTGAGGAACTGCGCGAGAAGCAAGACATACAGGAGTCCCAACTCGCCGCCCAGGAACAGACAAAGGTCGGAAGCGAATCGCGCTACCCGGTCACGCTCAGCGGGATGATTCTGATCAACAGCTTCGTGAACACGCGCACAGTCGACGCGGCTCCCACGCCTGCCATCGCCTTCCCTGGCCCGGGCGCAACGGGAGCCACGCTTCGCCAATCCATTCTCGGCATCGATGCAAGCGGACCCCATCTCTTCGGCGCCCGCAGTCACGCCGATCTTCGCATCGATTTCGATGGCGTTCAAACAGCAGGCAGCTACACAAACGCGCTTGGACTTTTGCGACTGCGAACCGCCCACGCGGAGTTGGACTGGCAGCATGCGAAGGCGTTCTTCGCCGTCGATCGGCCGCTCCTCAGCCCCGACACGCCAACTTCGCTCACCGCTGTGGCGGAGCCGCCGCTTGCATGGTCGGGCAACCTGTGGGTATGGAATCCACAGGCCGGGGTTTCCGGGCAACTGCCCCTTCATCGGAACGCGGCCCTGCAGATGCAGGCGGCGTTGATCGATGTCGCCGATCTGCCCAACCTCTATGGCAGCTCGTCGCCGTTGCCATTCTTCCCTCCATCCACGTCGGAACAAAGCCGCTGGCCGGGGTTCGAGGCTCGTCTGTCCCTCCTGAATCCCATGGGCGATAGCGAGGCACATCTCGGAGTGGGCGGATTCTTCGCGGCGCATCGAACCGCGGCTGGAACGACTTTCAACTCGTGGGCCGGCACAATGGATTTTCACATTCCGGTCTTCTCGCACGTTGACCTGGCTGGGAGCGCCTATCGCGGCCAGGCGCTTGGTGGTCTCGGAGGAGGGGCCTACAAGGATGTTGTCTATCGCCTCTATCAGGGTGACGCCTATTTCCGCGCACTCGACGACATGGGTGGATGGATACAGGCTAAGGAAAAGGTCAATGAGCGGCTTGAATTCAATGAGGCCATCGGAATCGACAATGTGCCAGCCTATCAGCTTCTGCCGTTTGCGATGCCAGGTCCTGCCAACTATTACAATCTTGCTCGAAATCGAACGTTCACCAGCAACGTGATCTACAGGCCGAGTGCGTATCTTTTGTATTCCATCGAGTATCGGCGCATTGAGTCGTCCTTTGTCAATTCGCCCACCGCGTCAAGCGATGTAATCGGAGTCGCAGCAGGCTACAGATTTTGATGATGTGTGTGAACATTCCATTTCGCATCCGGCACGCCGTTCTCTGCGTGTTTGTGCACCTTCCGCTGCTGGCTCTGGCGCCGGGTGGGCAACCTTCGAGGGGAGCTGAACTGCATGCCCGCATAGACCTCGCGCCGCGCCAGATCAAGGGCCATCCTCCCGCGGCGGTACTCTGGCTAGCGCCTGTCTCACCTGAGGCTGCCAGCCGGAATCCGCCTCCCGGCCGCTTCACGCTGATCCAGAAAAACAGGATGTTCACGCCTCACCTCTTGGTCATTCCAGTGGGAAGCGTCGTCGCATTTCCCAACGCCGATCCCTTCTTTCACAACGTCTTTTCGTTGTTCAACGGCAAGCGGTTCGATCTCGGCCTGTACGAAGCAGGGAAATCAAAGGATGTAGTGTTCTCTCGCGAAGGCGTTTCCTACATCTTCTGCAATATTCACCCGGAGATGAGCGCGGTGGTGCTGGCGCTCTCCACGCCTTACTTTGCCATTGCAGGCCAAGACGAGAGTCTTCTCTTGGACAATATCCCGGCCGGCGATTACGAAATTCATGTGTGGATCGAAGGCCTGACGCAACCCGATCTCGATCGCCTGGTGAGGCACGTCCATCTCAGTTCCGGCGGATCGCAGTCGATCTCCCTGGACGCGCGCGACCTCTCCCGTCAGCCGGCTAGTCATCTAAACAAGTTTGGCCAGTCGTATGAGCAGCCTCCCAAGCCAGCCTACTAGAGCCATCGCCACCGCCCTGGGAGTGTTGACATGCCCTCACTCCAGAGGGTGAGTTTGACTCCCTTGGCGCGGCCACTGGATCGCCAGCAAAAAGGCTATTGTCTTGAGAGATTGCAAGACGCGCGGGTTCCGGATAATCCCTCAATCCCGTCAATTGCAAGGCTACGTGCCACAGGAATGCCGCGTTGCCCAAATTCCGGCGCCACAGCCGCTTTGGATCTTGCAGGAACCGGTGCAGCCAATGCAATCCCGCGGTCTTGACCCAGGGTGCGCAGTCCTTAAGCCGGCCAGTATGAAAATCAAATGCTGCTCCCACGCCGAGCATCAGGCGCGTCTCCAGCCGCGGCAACATCCGACGCATGAACAGTTCCTGCTTCGGTGTGCTGATTCCTACCCAGATCATGTCCGGTTTGCACGCCTTGATGGTCTTGGCCAAGTCGCTCTCCTCCGCCGACGTCAACGCGCGAAACGGAGGAGTGTAGGTGCCGGCAATGCGCGTCCACGGAAACTGCCGCAACATACTTGCTGCGAGTTCGTCGGCAACTCCCTGCTTCCCGCCGTAGAAGAAATGGCTATAGCGCGCGAATTCATCCCGGCTGAAGATCGCGAGCATCAGTGCAGGCCCCGTGACATGGTCCATTGAAGCATGCTTTTGCAACCGGCCGACCCAAACGGTCGGCGTGCCGTCCGGAATGACAATCGCCGCATCGGCAAACGCCCGGGCCACATTCGAGTCGCGCCGCGCCTCCAGAATTCCATGCACCCCAACCGCACACACGTACCCTTTCCTGCCGGACTGGAGAGCGCGCGCCACACGCGCTAGCGCTCCTTCCAGGTTCAACGCCTCAACCGCGATTCCCAGTACATTGGCGCACGGGCCATCGGGTGCCGGTGGAAGCGATGAACGGAAATCTCCCCCCCCCGGCTCCAAGCTTGTTGCTGCCCTGCTTTGCGATCTTCGGCTCATTGCGCCTCCTTGTAGCGTGCCGTGGAAAGTGCTGTGTATGGGCGGCCTTTGGTACGATTGGCGAGCAACACCAGGAGCGGAATGTAAACCAGGCAGGTGATTGGCCCGTAGAGCATGCGGCTCCATGCCATCCCTTGCAGGCCGTAGCGCGGTGCAAGCCAACCCATCGAGAAGGTCATGAAGACGCCCCCCGCCAGGGTGAAACAGGTTAAGGTTCTTGCCCTGCCCAGGGCCAGCATCGAATAGGCCCCTGCGACCCCAAGCCCGGCAAAGGCCGTACTCCAGACAATGGCCGGCAGAATCGAGTCGCAGGCTCGGGCAAGTTCGACCCCACCCCACCTGCGCAGAACCGCCGGCCCGAATGCCAGCACGGCCGCGGCGCCAACGATCACGATCGTCAGGTTGGCGCAGAATCCCAACAGAACCGTCCGCCGGACTGCTGCGCGGTTATTCAGCGCGTGTTGCACCGCGATACGAGGAAAAATAAAGTGCAATCCCGCTGCGGCCACGCCATAGATCGGCTGAGAGAGTTGCACGCACAGCGCATAGGCAGTCACCGCGCCCGCTCCGAAGGCTACCCCGGCAATCAGCCTGTCCAGCTGCCCGAACACCAGGCCCGATACGGTCTGAATCCAGGCAAACACTCCGAAAGATAGCAGGGCCCATGCCGTCTCACGGTCGAGAACCGGCAGAAGGCTCGAGGCATTCAGGAGTATGCGAAGCTGCTTAATTTGGAGCCACACTCCATAAGCCGAGATCAGGGCGGTTGCCGCCAGAATACTGACCACCGTGTGGGTGATGAACGGCAGCACGCCCGCGCAAGCCAGACTGAGCAGGCGGGTGACGGCGCTGATCCTGAGTGCGCTTCCATAGCGCTCGTAGGCCCGTTGAGTGCTGATGCATACGCTTTCTATGGCGCGCACCGGAATGAGCAGGCAGGCCACACGAAGACTCCACAGACAATCGGCTCTCAGTCCAGACGTTTCCCTCACCAGGCGGGTTGTCGCCATCGGGGTAAGAAGCCATGCCGCAATCGCCATCGCGAAGCCGAGGAGCACATGAATGCCCATGGTGCTGCGCACCGCGCGGATCACATTCTGCTGATTGCCCGCTGCCCGCCGCATGGCCACGACGCGGATGTTCGCGTCACCGAATCCCGATGCGATGATCGCCCCGGTGCTGACGGCCGAAAGGGCAATCGTCCATATGCCATACCGATCGTTCCCCAAGCTTCTAAGCGCGACCGGAGCAATGGCAAGCATCCCCAGCGGGTAAGCCAGGTAGTCCAGCACTCCATAAATCGCATTCGATATCTGATTCTTCATCTTCGCTTGCGCAGCCTCGTTCGGACCCATCCTTCTACTCCGACTCTAAGGAGAGCGCGTTGAACGCGTGTCAAGACTCGGTCAGATGAATGTCATCGATTTGTCACTCTGTTCGCGAACGAGCCAATCCGCAATCTGAGCTGCCGGACTCGTGCGAGACTCCGCTCGATACCGCGCCTGCAAGCGCGTGAGCCGCATCGCCTCCGGACCATCGCGGCAACGCCAGAAACAGCAACGCGGCAAGAAATGCGATGGCAGAATTTCCTGCTATGACCGCTGGGTAGCCGAATTGAACAATGCAACTCCCGGTCAGTGAAGCCGCGGCAACCTGACAAAGCGCCCCGGAAAGATTCTGGACAGCGGAAGCTGTACTGCGCTCTTCATCGGGAATATGCTCCATCAGGTAGCGATAGATGCCTGGGCCGCACATCCATTGCGCTCCATTGAACGCCAGGAAGTAGACAACAATCAGCGGAACGATCTTCGTCGAAAAGATCAGGAGCAGGAACGCCGCAGTCATGGCTTGTGCCAGAGAGATTCCCCTGATCGTTCCTAACCGGCGATACAGGAGAGGGGCCGCAAGCACAGCGGCAAACTGAACAAGCTGTGAAACGGAGAACACCGTTCCAACCCGGCTGAGAGCGAGCCCGAGAACCTTCTGCAGGTAGACAGATCCAAATGCTGCGAAGGATGCTGTTACAACATTCCAGAGAAGAAATGGAGGCAGAAAACGCAAAAGAAATGGATGAAAGTTACGAACTCTCTTTGTGAAGCTCACAGGCTTCGCATCCTGCGCAAGCTTCCCGAGTGGCCAGGCGCCAAGCATCACAGCGCCGCACGAACAAAGGAGTACCGCGCGGATCCCAGTGATGGGAACCAGCCCAGTGCCAGTCGATTGCAAGAGCCGGGGAAGATAGCCGCTGGCCAAACCGGCCAGGCATCCGGTCCCGATTCCGGTCGCAAAGACAATGCTGAATCCGGAGGCCCGATTCCGCGCATTGGTGAATTTTGCCACCGCCGGTGAGAAGCAGATGGGCCAGAAGCAGAGCGCGAGCCCCGTGAAAAATGCGAGTCCAAGCTGTGCGGGAGGCCACAGCGCGAAGACACGGGCGCCGCAGATCAACGGCGCGCCGAGAAACGAGATGAGAAGCGGCCTTCGAAATCCAAATCGCCGCACAAGAATCATGGCCGGGATCGTTCCGACTACGTTCCCCAAGGTCAGCGAAGCCATGACCTGTCCGATGATCCGTTCGTTGAAATTGAGATCGGTCAAGTAGAGGTTGAAGAGAAAAAGAAAAAGACCAAAGCCAAAATCGAAGAAAAATGCGGCTGCAAAAAATCTCCAGAAGTCCGCCTGGTATCTGCCAATCCACGGGAGTGAGCCTGGCCTCAGCATCCTTCGCTCGCCAGTTGGCCGAGTCTTTCAACAGCCCAGTCGAGCTCTGTGTAGCGCAATTCAAATGCACCGCATTCGAGCAAGTGGTCGAACATTTGGGACTGGAGCCGGCGCGTTGCCGGCGCGGAGCTTGCTCGCTGCATCATGTACAGCCTGGCCACTTCAACGGGGAAGGGAACTAACTCCTGTCGCGAAACATTGCGGTTGAGAAAAACAACATGCGATATCGGCGAGGTCGGCGAAGTGATGAACTGGCGGGCATTGGCGGTTGAAAATTCGATAGAAGGTTTGCCCACTTCAGCACGCTGCATCACCGGCTTCCCGCGCAGTTCCGGAAAGATGCTCTCGGACTCCTGTCGAAACCGAACCTGGGCACTGTTGCCCACGATCAACCGATCGTCGCGCCCGTTGACCAGAAAGCTCCCGTCGTCGGTCACGTAGGTCCATCCGGCGCGCGCGCAGGCATAGGCGAGTGTGGACTTTCCCGCGCCGGAGTCGCCGCACAGCAGGATGCCAGCTCCGTCCAACTCCACGCAGGCGGCATGAATTCCCCACGCATAGCCATTGGCAATCTGTCCCATGGCCAGGGAGTCCAGAAAGAAGTAACGGAAGTAGCTCCGGTGCTCAAGCGTCGCGCCGGTCACCCAGGCAAATGTGAATGCCTGAGCATAGTCCGAGACGGCATAGTTTTCCGCGTCGGCGATGTGGCTCGCCAACTGTTCCCTCATGCGGGTGACAGGCGCTGCGGGGCAGTCGCGAGGAGCGCCTTCGGTCACGCCAATGCTGAACTGGATGGGTTTCACATCAAAAAGTTTGTGATTGCCGCTCCAGCTCTCGGCCGCGGCTTCCAGAACCTCGCTCGAGTTTGTGGACAGTTCCAAGGGAAAGCCGAAGGGATAGAAGATCTCTCGCTGGTCGAAGCCGGTACACGCAAGATAGGGATCGCCAAAGTTCACCGGCCCAGATCGCGCCCATGCTTCTTTAAGTTGTTCGGTTGTCAGCATCTTCATCGTCTGAATGGGCCAGGCGTTCACGGTGCTCTTCACGGATCTGCTCCTCCCCATCAGAACTCGTATTTCAGCGCCACTTGAATAATGCGCGGGTTGTTCGATTTCCCGATGATCTTTCCGAATGGGCCGGTGGGTCCAAGTCCTGACCCGTTCCCCGGATTCGCGAAGTTAGGCGTGTTCGTCAAGTTGAAGAACTCCATGCGGAAGTGAACCCTTTGGGCTTCTGTGACAGGAATCGTTCTTTCCATTGCCAGGTCCAGGTTTCGTTGTCCTGGCCCTCGCACCAAGCCGACGCCGCTATTTCCGAAGCCCGTATCTCCAGGGCTGGTCCCATTCGGAGCCTCCGGCGCGGAAGTAAATCCAGCCGGATCCAGATACTGCCCGAGGACGCGAGAATAGAGCGATCCTCGCGTCGTAATCGGTGCCCCGCTCAGTTGTGCGCGGTTCTCGAATGGAAAGTTCCCGTAGACTGCCCCCGCGCTTTCATCGATAAGGGTGATCGGCGTTCCCGCCTGCGCCACGAGAATTCCCGATGCGTGCCAACCGGATTCGACGATTCGAATCAGGCTCCCCAAGGAGCGGGTTGAGGGAATATCGTAGGCGAAACTGAAAACCGCGCGTTGTTTGCGATCGAAGTCGGTGAGCCCATACGACTGCCTCGGATTATTCTGATTGTTTGTCAAGAGCCATAGTTCAAATACCTGGCTCCCTGAGGAACCGCTCGTCTCATCCAGGTTCTTTGACCATGTATAGCTGCCCAGAAACTGAATTCCGTGGCTTAGGCGCTTGGTCACGCTTGCCTGCAATGAGTTGTAATTGGAACTGTAGGCGCTCTGGCATTCAAACGAGCCCGGTTCAATGCCCGCGTACGGGAGCCGTTGCACGACATTTGTAACCGAGTTCGTGGTCTCGCCATTGACCGGGTTCGTTGGGCTCGCCAGCAGGCTTTGATTGAACTCCGCGCACCCTGCCACATGAATCGACCGTGTGCCCACGTATCCCACTTCAGCCAGGTAGTCCTGAAAAAACGCAAACTGCGCGTTCAGGTTGTATTCCTCGGTATAGGGGTCCACCATGTGCGTTGATAAGCCGACCACTGCCGGCCCTCCGCCGGGAATCCGCGGGATGAAGATCGGGTAGCTGGAGACGCTGGGCAACGTTGGGCTGAACGGCTGCGCGAGTGTAGCGCCCGCGTTCTGCGCCCCCGAAAAGAACTGACTGGCTGAGAAAGGCGGTTGACCGACCAGGTTCTCGGCCAATCCGCCGGACAAGCGGTCGTAGTAGATGCCAAACCCGCCGCGGAGCACCACAGCCGGCTTTTCGGTCAGGCGATAGGCGAAGCCAAGCCGTGGCGAAACATCGCGGAGGTCAGTGGACCAAAGACCACGACGCGGCGACTGCGTCACGCTTGGCGGGATCGATCCGGAAAAGTTCGAGGAAACTACAAATCCGCTGAGTGTCCCGGACGCCGGTGCGTTCAGCGTCGCGATGGTCGGGTCGAAGGTGACCAGCCTGCCGTGAATCTCGGTCGGAGGGCTGAAGACTTCATACCGCAAACCGGCGTTCAGTGTCAGCCGCGGAGTCAGCCTGACATCGTCCTGAACGAATCCGGCGAAGTCTGTGTACTGCTCATCTTTGCGGAACAGACCGGAACTCCCGCCGCTGGTGGTTACATTGCTCAGGGCGTTCAGACTGCCGTTCTGCGCTGCGCTCTCCCCCAGCAGAAAGTCGTCAAAAGTATGGATATCCAGCAGACCATCGGCAGAAAATGGAGCGTTCACCATGACCTGATGGCGCTTGATTTCTCCGCCCATGCGGATGAATTGATTGCGCCGCGTATACGAGAACATATCCTGAGCAATGAAGCTGTTGGTCCTCTGCATCTGCGACGGCGTTCCAGCGTCTCCGATGGTGAACAATCCATCGACTGTGATTCCCGGCGCAACAATGCCTGCGCCCGATCCGCCGGTTGGGGATTGTGTGCCAAGATCGGAGGCAAGGATCGGGTAGGCGACTGCGGAAATGCCGTCGAATCGCATGTACCCGGCGCGCGCGACGTTCACCATGTTCGAGTTCAAGACGTGGGTGTCCGTAGCAACGGCCATCGCATTCTGGTCCAATTCGTTCGTCCCCCATCCCGGAACATTGGCGGCGTTGGGAGAGAACGGCTCGATGGTGGGTGCGCGCGAATAGAAGAACCGTTCCGAGAGTTCGTTTTTCGACGTAAGCGCATGATCCAGGTTTGCCGAGTACTGATCTTCTCGGTATGAAGCCGGCGTGGCATAAGTGGACTCGCCAATGGGAAGTTGCGATGGGTCGGAGATGAGCTGAATCTGCGGAGTCGGAATCGCGAACTGACCGCTCGGCAGCTTGAAGTTCAACAGCCGCAGCGCAACCGGGTTGATGTTCGATCCGTCACATGCCACCTGCGTTCCGCCCGCACTTGTGGGATAGGCGCAGAACTGCGCGCCCAGGGTCGCGGCGGAGCGGTCCGCGGTGAGCTGGGGCAGCGTGGCAGTCACCTCGTCCCCCTCGCCGTTGGCCGAGCGTAATCCCTGATATGAGGCAAAGAAGAAGGTCTTGTCCCGGCGAATCGGGCCGCCCATCGCAAAGCCGAACTGATTTTGCTTCAGCTCGGGACGGGGCTGGCCGGTAAGCTTGGAGAAGAAGTCGTTCGCATTGAGCACATCGTTGCGCAAAAACTCCCATGCGCTGCCGTGCACGCGATTGGTTCCGGTCTTGCTGATCACATCCACATTGGCGCCGGTGCCGCGGCCGTAGGTCGCATCGTAGTTTCCTGTCTGCACCTTGAATTCCTGAATCGTGTCCGGCGCGGGAACCGCCACACCAACCTCTTCACCATCCGCGGCGGCCGAGTTCTGCGCCAGGTTGTTCGCGTCCACTCCGTTGAACTGGATGTTGTTGGCCGTGGTCTTGCTACCGTTCGCCGTTACGTCCTGCGTTCCGCGCCCCAGTACCGTCGCATCCGGCAGTCCCACCACGACGCCCGGTGAAAGCGACAGAATCTGGGTGTAGTTGCGATTGGCCAGTGGAAGCGCCTGGATTGCTTTCTCGTCAACGGCGCGCCCCAGAGAAGAGCTCTGGGTATCGGCCATCTCTGGATTAGCTGTCACTTCGAGGCTTGTATCCACAGTGGCGATTCTTAGGCGAAACTGGATTGTGCTGGTCTCGCTCACGACCACTGGAATAGAGCGCACGCGGTTGTCCGCGAATCCCTCCGCCTTGACCCACGCACGGTATTCGCCCGGCGGCAGCAGAGCCGCAGTAAAGACCCCTGACGCGTTGGTGATCACCGATCGAGTCACGTCTGTTGCCTCATTCTCGACCGTCACTGCAACATTGGGCATGGGACGTCCAGACGGATCGATCACCGATCCAGCAATAGCGCCCGTGCCTGGGGCTTGACCCCAGAGCAACGCAGCTTGAATCAGCAACAGGCCAAGAACATGACCGGCTTGCCATGAAAGTCTTCGCATCGTTTCGCCGCCTCAAGATGAGATAGGACGCGGAGTCAGAATACGAATGGCCGCGCTGCTGACTTGTCAGCAGCATGTCTTTCCATTGTCATTTGGAAATCGTGACGCGGGTCCACGGCTGAAGGTAGTACGCAGGAGGGTGCCCGGCGTCTTCTTTCCCAGTTGATGGGGTGAAACTGGTATCTACCAGGCCTGAAATTGCGCGAGGGCAGAAGCGTACCCTAGAGCAGATCGTGAGACTGTCTCGGCCGGTTAGCGTTGCTCTGCCAACTACCGCCTCGGCTCGCTCGGCCATGCGATCGTTCTCGACGAAAGACATGAAGATGCCTGGTGAATGAATACGTCTGCCAAAGAGTTGCTTGTGTCCGTAGACCCTTCACCACCCACTCCGAAATATATTCATGGTTCCCTACGTTCAGTAAGCATCCTCGATGATCGCTTCCTCGGATATTCCGGGCTTAGAAAACAGGTCCGTCTTGCGTCAGGTTGGCACCGTGGCTAGGTGCAAGCCGTCCTTGTTCTTCGTCTCATCGTCGAATTCTCGCTGGCGGGGAAGCCTGCGCACCTCGCACCCGACGTCCTGGACCGGCCGATGAGGCCGGGTTATGATGCCAGAATGACGGTCTTGACACGGAACCGGCTTTCCGGTTGGACTTTCCAGTACGGGATCAAGCCGTGTGCGATAGCGAGCTGTTTCGTGCTCGTGGCTTTGTTGTGGACTTTTCCTTTACAGCACGTCATCGCATATCCATTCGTATTTCTTTTCTTTGCCGCAGTCATGGGAAGCGCCTGGTTTGGCGGCTTCATTGCCGGCTTTCTAGCCGTTGCTATGTCATCCGTGCTCATCACCTACTTCTTTATTCCACCGCTATTTTCGATAACAGTCGCCAAGGAATCTCAAAGCTTCCTCGCAGCGTTTATCCTTTCAGCGATTGCGATCACGATCGTGAGTTCCGCGCGCAAACATGCGGAGAGCGCTGTCCGAAACGCCCGCGATCAGCTTGAGGCCAAGGTCCAGGAAAGGACAGCCGAACTTTTGCGGTCCAATCTTGAGATTCAAGCGAGCGAGCGTCAACTGCGGATGTTGACCGAGGCGATTCCACAGCAAATCTGGCGCGCAGACGCCTTCGGCCGCGTCGAATACTGCAATCAACACCTGCTGGAATATACCGGCGGATCGGCAGATTCGCTGCAGGGCGAATCATTCTTCAACATCCTCCATGCCGAGGATTCTCCCAGTCTTAGCAAGGGATGGGAGGCGGCACTCGCGGCCGGGGGCAAATTCGAGGCAGAGGCGCGTGTTCAACGCGCGGACGGCGTATATCGGTGGTTTCTCATCCGTGGAATTCCGCAGCGTTCTCAGGACGGGCAGATCGCGCGCTGGTACGGCATACACATCGATATCGAGGAGCGGCATCACACCCAAGAACGCATCCTCTCAGCACATGAGGATTTATCGCGGTTTAGCCGGGCCATCAGTTTGGCAGAGATGGCAGCATCAATCGCTCATGAGCTCAACCAGCCTCTGACCGCGCTGGTCTCGCACGCAGCCGCTTGCCGTCGATGGTTACGAACTGAGCCAACCAACGTGTCAAGAGCCGCAGCGGCCGCGGACAAAGTTGTTCAAGAAGTCGCGCGAGCTGGAAACGTTGTAACTCGAGTACGCTCTCTGTTTGGCAAGACCGACTATGTGAGGGAGTTGACCGACTTGAACGGCCTCATTGTCGATCTTGTGCAACTTCTACGCGATGATGCGATTCGGCGCGGTGTATCGATCCGATTGCAACTGGGTGAAGATCTCCCGAAGCTTGAAATTGATCCGGTCCAGATCCAACAGGTATTGCTGAATCTTTCCATCAACGGCATGGAAGCGATGACGGAGATAGAGGGCCCAAGAATCCTTGAGATTTGCACGAAAGCGCTAGGGACTGAGGGGGTTGCAGCTTCGGTTACGGACTGCGGGGCCGGATTCTCCGAGCGAGTGAAAGCCAGCATGTTCGAGCCATTTGTTTCCACTAAGTCTGAAGGCACGGGGATGGGTCTGGCAATCTGCCGCAGCATCGTTGAGGCGCACAATGGGCGAATCTGGGCGGAACGGACTGAGCGAGGGACTGTGTTTCAATTTGTTCTCAAGGTGAGCAAATGAGGAGAGCCAACGGTAGCGCCATCGAAACGGTCTTTGTCGTCGATGACGATTCGGCAATCTGTGCAGGTCTTTGTGATCTCCTTGAATCGGCAGGTCTCGTGGCCCGGCACTTTTCTTCAGCCGAGGAGTTCCTGGGAAAATGGAACCCAGGCATGGCCGGATGTCTTGTGCTAGACGTACGCTTGCCCGGGATAAACGGAATGGAACTGCATTCGAATCTTCTGATATCCCAAATTACTCTTCCAGTGATTATCATGACCGGGCATGGTGACATGCCAATGGTCCGGAAGGCACTGAAGGCTGGCGCAGTGGAATTTCTCATCAAGCCCTTTCAGGATGAGGAGTTGCTGCAAGCGGTGGAGCAGGCCTATACACTGGATCGTGCTCAGCGGCAGGCAGGCGACCTGGTGAATTCGATTCAGGCTCGAGCAGAGACGCTTACCGCGCGCGAACGCGAGGTTATGGCGTTTGTCACAGCCGGATTGACGAACAAGGAGATCGCTGAGGAGCTCTGTCTCTGCGTTGTGACAATCAAGCTTCATCGCGGGCAGGTGATGAGAAAAATGCAGGCTCGCTCGCTTGCGGACCTCGTCAAGATGTCGGAAAGGATCAACCCGCATCGAGGTTCCTGCGCAGTCGGGAGTGCATGAAGAACGCATAAAGAACGCGAAGAACTATACCTAAGGATAGTTGTATTGCTTGAATGCGAGCCATAGTCTCGTAAACATAACGGCAAACGAAAAACTTCCAAGGCACAGCTCGACGGAGTTCCGGAAGATCGACTGCCTGCCCGATGAGGGCATACGTCATTTGATTCAAGAAGGCTATGAAATAGGCAGAGTGAACAACGTCCGGCATCGGGGTTAACATCCCGCGTCTGTCGTCCTGTTGCAAACAGTATTGAAGAAAGCAAATTCTGAATGGAGGAACTACGCAATGAATCCCATTGTGCAGCGAGGGAATTCTCTGTCGTTTTCAGCAAAGATTTCGCGCCTCGCAACGCGTCTTCGCGAGCCGAGGTGGCAGCGGTATGGCGTCACCGTGCTTGCCGGAAAATTGGCGGGTGTCGGTTTAGCGCTGCTCGTGATGGCGACTGTCAGCGGTCTCTTTTTCGCGAAAGTGTTTGCAGCCGATAGCACCGTGAAAGCTGCCGATGTAGTCAACCCGGTCAACACGGCCTGGACGCTCATTGCAGCCTTCCTTGTCTTCGGCATGCAGGTAGGCTTCACGATGCTGGAAGCTGGCTTTTGCCGCTCGCGCGAAACCGTCAACGTGTTGATGGAGTGTATTGTTGATACATGCCTCTGTGGGATTCTCTTTTACGCAATCGGCTTTGCGTTCATGTTCAGTCATGGCAATGGCTTTATCGGATATCACTGGTTCTTCCTGCAGAATGCTCCTGAGACATACGAGTCCACTGGTGTTGCCTTCCTCGCGGTGTGGATCTTTCAGTTCGCCTTTGCCGATACATGTTCCACGATCACCTCGGGTGCCATGATTGGCCGTACGGGCTTCGTCGGCGATTTGCTCTATTCGCTTGGAGTTTCGGGATTCATCTATCCCATCATCGGCCACTGGGCATGGGGGCCGGATGGATTCCTGGCGACCATGGGTTCCTCCGGATACTTCCTCCCGAATCTAGGTCAGAGCTTTCATGACTTTGCCGGGTCCACTGTTGTCCATACAATTGGCGGCTTTATCGCGCTCGCCGGATCAATCGTGCTCGGACCGCGTCTGGGCCGGAGATTCAAACGAGATGGTGGAGCCCCCATGTTGCCACACGATCTGACCATCGCTGCTTCCGGCGGGCTGATTCTTTGGTTCGGATGGTACGGCTTCAATCCCGGTTCTACACTCTCCGCTATGGACTTCTCCGGCATTGGCCGGGTCTCGGCAAATACCACGCTCGCAGCTTGCGCAGCTGGCCTCACGGCGATGATTTATGCCTATTTCATCAGCAAGAAATGGGACATAGGCTTTACCGTGAATGGCTTCCTTGCCGGGCTCGTTGCCATCACCTGTCCATGCTATTGGGTCAGCCCCACCGGCGCCATCATTCTCGGTGGTGTCGCCGGCGTCCTGGTCTGCATGGGAGTCGAGTTGCTGGAGTGGCTTCGGATTGACGATCCGATTGGTGCGGTCCCTGTGCACGGATTCTGCGGGATCTGGGGCACGTTATCGCTGGGGCTGTTTGCCTGCGGCAAGTACGGAGCCAGCGGTCCTACCGGCCCCGACAACTCCGCCGCGTTGAATGGCCTTTTCTATCACGGTGGATTCACTCTGCTGAAGGCCCAATTCATTGGCAGCGCCATCATTACAACCGCGACCTTCGCTGTTGCAATGGCTCTCATGTATCTTGTCAATCTCACCGGCACGCTCCGTGTATCCGAAGAAGGGGAGCTCTTCGGACTCGATCTTCACGAGCATGGCATCTCCGCTTATCCGGAGTACGTCATCTCCTCACTGGCAGCGCCTGCAGGTATGCCGAAGGACCTTACAGGGCCTAAGGGTTGAGACTAAACAAATGAGGAAGCTCAATCTCGATCACCGGCGATTGAGCCACAGACAAGAATTGAGGAGCGTATGACGAAAATCGAAGCAATCATTCGGCCAAACAAGTTCGAGGCCGTAAAAGCGGCTCTCATCCAATTCGGAGTGGACGGCATGACAGTCACGGAAGTTCGCGGACACGGCCGCCAGAAGGGGCACACCGAGGTTTTCAGAGGACGAGAGTACGACGTAGACCTTTTGCCCAAGATCAAGATCGAATTGGTTATCGAGGACAAAGGAGTAGAGTCCGCAATCGGGGTAATCACGGATGCGGCTTTCACCGGCAAGATAGGGGATGGCAAGATATTCCTTTACAAAGTCGAAGATGCGATCCGCATTCGCAGCAAAGAACGGGGCATTGCTGCAATGTAGCAGCCTCCTCTCACGAATTCGCAGGAGGACTCTATGTCGCTTGCTTCCGCCGCCCTCCCCTCCGACCCAGGCAGCAGCAACGACTGGGCATCGGAGGGGAAGGGCGGTCTGGTAAAACAGCTCTGCAAGGCCAGTCAATTTATACAATCCATTCGCATGCAATTGCGCTTCGGAGACCTCACCCGAGCCCCAATTCGTCTCATGCGTTTACAAGTGATCGACGATGTCGTGGAGTGTGACTGGATGGCACGCTCGCTTGACCCTTGGGACATCGATCTCGCGCGAAACGTTCAACAGCGACATGCGTCGCTCCAGGCGCTTCGTGATGCGATTGATGTGCGCGCCTTGCTATTTGACACGATGACGCAGGCTGAGACGGCGCATTTCAGGGTCTACCGCGAGTCATTGGACCATACGCGGGAGATGATCATCGTGGGTTGTGCGCAGCGAAACGACCACTCTTCCCGAGGTGTCCACTCGCTTGTCATGCGCGCCAAGGTTCTCGGGTTTCGCTTTGATTTGGACGGCGCTACATTTCGTAATCTCTCACCCAAGGGGCCTGGACCCCTCCAAAATGCCGATCTCTCTTAAGACCATTAGAGCCTGTTCCTAACTTTCGTGTAGGTTCCGCAATATCCGCCCTCAGCTATCCAGACCACCCCACGATTTGAAGATTCTCACCATGCGCTGAAACGATCCCGAACCTATCTTCACTATTGTTCGTGCGACAACTTCAGATTCCGGCATTTCGCACCTCAACGGTCTTGCGGAGCTGTGTGCCCGCGGGCTTGATGAGCTGTTGCGGGCGCATGATTGCGGCCTCGCAATGCGTGCATCCCGATCGAGTTTCACCCCCAGAAAGGAACATCCATGACTCCCCCCAATGACAAAAGCCCGGCTTCGGCCAATCTTGCGGCAAAAGGACCCATCTCCCTTGCCAAGCTCTCACCCGAACTGGCGCGCGGCAACTTTCATGCGTTGCTGTTGGCCAATCCCAACTATTTCGGCAACCTGACCGAAAGCACCTTCAAGCCGGTCCTGACCATCCAGGGCGACACAGCTTACGAGAGTCTCGGTTGCGTCGGCTATAACCCGCAGTTTGAGCAATTGCGCGCCACCATCAACATCAAGCTGGATGGCGGTTACTCCGGCGCCATCTGCACCATCGGCTCGAATGAGTATGTGCGCTTCTACCTTTCCTACGACGGTGGAACCACCTGGCTGGATCAGGGTTTGACTGCTGTCAACGTCTTCGATGTCCCAGGACCGAAGCCGCTGGAATACGCGGTCACCTTGAGCATCTCCCCCAAGGAGGATTTCTGCTTCGAGCAGAACCTTCCGCTGGTCCGCGCCATTCTGTCCTGGAACTCGCCTCCGCCGGTAAACTCCCCGGCATGGGTTCCGGTGTGGGGCGATACGCTGGACGCGCAGATTCAGATTGACGGCTATGAGTTCATCCCCTTGCCCATCTTTCTGGAGAGCGCCAAGGTCAAGCTGCCGGAGGAATTCAAGCAGGCGATCGATCTGGGCCAGAGCATTGAGGCTGCCACGCCCAAGGCTCTCAGCCCGGCCGATTTGCACAAACTTTACGCCGGAACCTCCGTCCCCCAGCATCGCTATCTGGCCTCTTCGGTGGCAGCGGCTATCAAGGCTCCGGCGGCGCCCGTGGGGCTGGCCAAATCCTTTGCCGGCATCTCCGACATCGACCTGTCCGGTCTGGTTGGCATGTTTCTCAACCCCAACGGAGACACCGCGTATGAGCAGTTGGAGTGCGTCGGCTTGAACCCGGCCACCAGCCAGCTGACCGGCATCCTGACCATCAAGCAGAGCGCGGGCTACGCAGGCGGCCCCTGCACGGCCGGCAGCACCGAGTATGTGGCCTTCTGGGTGAACTGGGGCTCGGGCTTTGAGTACGTCGGAACCACCTCAGTGAGTGTTCGTGACTTCAGCGCCATTCCCGCCGGCGGCCTGGACTACAACGTCTTCCTGCCCGTCAACCTGGCCGAGCACGCGCAGCCCTGCAGCGACGGTCCGCAGATCGCCACGGTGCGCGGCGTGCTCTCCTGGGATACGCCGCCTTCGACCACCGATCCGAATGCCCCGGTGGTGTGGGGAAACAGACTGGATGGACTGATCCTGATTCCTCCCGGTCAGGTAGTCTCCGGTGGCAACGCAACGCCGTTCCTCGCCAGTGTGGGCGCAGTCGACGTGACCGAAATCGGCAGCGATGGGCGCATCACGAATGCGACCATCAACGCTGAAACCGGCCTCGCCTTTGGCCCGTATGTGGACGCCCCGTTTGGCGGACAAATCTCGCTTGCAGGTGTGATCTTCAACGGGACATCGAGTTCCAAATACAGGATCATGAAGGCTCCGCACGGTTCGGGCAGCTTTGCTCCCGTCATCAACGGGACCGGCGCCCTGCCGATCACCATTCTTTCCTATCCGGGCGGGGTGCCGACTGAGACTCCGACAACGATCTTCCCGGATGTGAATGGATACTACACCTACCAGAACGTCGCCCCCAACAGCGTGATCGGCGACCTGCTGGGCATCTGGAGTACCTCCGCCTCGGATACCGGTAACGCCTACGATCTGCGGGTTGACCTGTCTGTCGACGGCAATCCAGCCGACGACATTCACAGCAACGTGGTGACGGTTCTGATCAACAACCAGGAGCCAACGGCGCAGCTCACCATTGTGGGAGAATGCGGCGAGTTCTCTCCGGGCGACACAATCACTGGTACGTTTACGGCAACCGCGACGGATTTTGGAAGCTTTTCGTTCCAGATCCTTCCCACGATTCCGGCCAATGGAGCGGTTGTCACGCCGGCCTCAGGCAGTTCTGCTTACCTGGGTGGTGGGATCGCCGATCCCGGACTCACTGGCCAAACCGTCACCATCGACACAACCAGCATGCAGGACTGCGGCTACTCGTTCACCCTGTATGTCTACGACCGTACCAATGTCGACAGTGGCGAAACCGTCAACTGGAACTACGCTTCGACCGGTTTCTGCCTGCAAGGCGGGAACTAGATCAAGCGTCGATCTTCCCCAGAAACAGACGGGGCTCGCTCCTCGGAGCTGGTCCCGTCTGTGCCCTTACCGTATCAATTGGTATTGAGATGAACGAGAGCAATCCAATCTGGCGTTTTGTGCTCTGCGCGCTCGCCATCTGGCGGATGGCGCATCTGCTGGCGGAGGAAGACGGCCCCTGGGATCTGATCGTGCGCTTGCGCGAAAGGCTGGGCGCGAGTATTCTAGGCCGCCTGATGGATTGCTTCTACTGTTTAAGCCTTTGGATCTCGCTCCCCCTGGCGATCTGGCTCAGCAGTGGCTGGATCGGGTTGCTGGTCAATTGGCAAGCGCTGTCGGGAGCAGCCTGCCTGCTTGAAAAGGCGACGCAAAAGGCCGAGCCGGCACTCCACGCAACCCTTGCCGGAGCGGGGATTTTTGAAGGAGAAACCTCATGTGCTGTGGTCAAAAGCGAAGCGCCCTGAAAGCTAATGGAACTTCGTCGATTTCCGTCCTCAACCTTCGCTACTTCGGCCAGTCTCCGATCCACGTGCGCGGAGCTGCTACCGGGAGCCTGTATCAATTCTCACCTGTCAAACCGGTACAGCCGGTCGACCCCAAAGACGCGCAACCTCTGCTCGCCAACCGGTTGTTCAGGTTGTCGCGGTGAGCGCCTCTTCGCCCTATGCGCCTCACCGCGTCTCCCGCACGCGGTGCTGCGCCCTGGGCTCGGCCAGACCGCGCGGGGTTCATCTTCCCCAACATGCGCCGATGCTATACTCGTCTCCACTCAGATTTGCGGAGCCGATCTTGCAATTCCAGTCGTTCGATGCAAGCTACGTGAAGAGCCTGTGCGCAGGAGACACTGGGACACAGGCGCATTTCGTTGGCTATTTCTCCGATCTGCTCCTGGTCAAGCTTCGCTCTCGGCTTCAGTCCCCGCAGGCGGTCGAAGACGTGCGCCAGGAGACATTCGCCCGGGTCTTCGCCGTCTTGCGCCGGGACGGCGGTCTGCGCCAGCCGGAGCGGCTTGGAGCATTCGTCAACACGGTTTGCAATCATGTGCTTTTTGAGCAGTACCGCTCCTCCCGCCGCAGTGAATCGCTGGATGAGGAAGGCCGGCCGGAGCTGCCCGCCCTGGGCGCGGATGCCCTGGACATGGTAGCGGCCCGGCAAATCAGGGAAAAGGTGCGGGAGATTCTCCTCGATTTGCCCCCCCGCGACCGTTCCCTGCTGAAGGCTGTTTTTCTTGACGAACGCGACCGCGACGAAGTCTGCCGGGAGATGGGCGTGGACCGCGATTATCTGCGTGTGCTTCTGCACCGGGCCAAGCAGGAATTCAAGGCAGAATATGTCAAGCGGATCGGAGATCAGTCGCCTCTGGGCGCGAACGCGTGAAATGTTTTGATACGGTTGGACCGCTCGAGCCACTATACAAATGTTGTGCAAAGATACAACAGCGCGGGGATTGAAGCGATGGATCATAGCGAAGCGGTAAAACAGATGGCAGCGGAGCGGTATCTCCTGAACGAACTCGGGCCCGAGGAACGTGAGGCGTTTGAGGAGCACGTATTCGACTGCCCCGATTGCGCCCTCGATCTTCGCGCCGCAGTCGCATTTATGGATGAGGCCAAAGCCCAGTTGCCCGATCTTACGGCCACCATTGCTGCGCCTCGGCCGGCAAAAAACCGCAAGCCGCAGAGAGACAAGTCCTGGACAAACTGGAATGACTGGTTTTCCTGGATGCATCCAGCTTTTTGGTCGCGCCCCGCCTTTGCCGCGCCTGCGTTTGCTGCTTTGCTGCTCATCCTCGGTTATCAAAACTTTGTCAGCTTCCCTGCTTTGCGCGCGAAGGCAGACCAGCCTCACCTTCTTCCATCGGTCGCACTCCACGGCGCCACACGAGGCGGCGATCCCCTTGCGATTACTGCCGATCGCAGCCACGGTTTTGCGCTCCCGTTCGAGCTTTACCGTCAGCCGGACGCGGCCAATTATGCCTCCTATTCGTTTGCGTTGTACAATCCCCAGGGGAAGCTCGCCTGGACCGGCTCCCTCGCCGTCCCAGATGACCACGCGGGCGGCGAGCAGCGGATATCGCTGGCAATTCCAGGCGCAATGTTGGAAAATGGCGCGTACACTGTTGCGGTCTCCGGCATTGGATCTCAAGGGGAGCGCACCGAAATCGAAAGACAAGTTTTCGATCTTCATTTAACCGATTAGGTCTCTAACCGCTTGATTTCGATCCTTGAGGTTTGTGCTTTCCCACCCATTCGCCAGAAAAAAGCGAATGGATGGGGCGCGGAGCTGATACAGATTCACACGGTCAGAGACCTGCAGCTCTTTGGGAAACGATCGAAAAACTCTGAATCGGCCGAAAAGAAAGTGAGAACATGCATGAACCAGATCGACGGACGCATCCACCGTTACAACGCGGAAGCGACAGTCATCGAAGGCCACCTGGAGCTTCCGCTCGAACAGGAGATCGGCCGCCAGGCTCACGCCAGTCTTCCAGCGCAGGGCGGCTACATCTCCCGTCGCGCCCATCAGTACCGGCTCGGTGAGGTCATTTCCATCCGCTCCGGGTATACGCAGGTCGCCGGCAACCGGAGCGACAAGCCCGGTGAAGGATGGAGCACCCTGGCTACGGTTGTTGTCGAGGGCCTCAACGTGCTTGAAGTGCTCACCGCCGACCGCGTTGTCGCCCAGATCATCACCGACCACCCGCCCGCAGGCTATGTGCCGTCGATCTCCTTCCTGGGCACCAGGTTTGAAAATCTGCGCATTGCCGGCCACCTCGTCAACCTGCAACTGGATCTCGGAATTCTCGGCTCCAAACCCGCGAGTGACGAGCCCTATGGCCTGGACCCTGACCTCAAACGCCGCATTTCCAGCCAATACAACCGCATCTGCGAAAGCCAGAGTCTTCCCGCTGACAAGCGCGAACGGTACAATCGACTTTCCTCGTCTCTTGGCTCCCCGGAGGAGGTTGAATGCTCGCTGGTCAATCATGCTTTAGGCGACTACCCTGGTCCCTCCTTTGGCCACTTGATCCACATCCCCAACTTTGGCTGGATCAGCCTCGCCAAAGTGAGAGTGACCTACCAGGAAGTCAAGGAGCAGGGCGAGCTGCTTCGCAAGACCACGGTCCAGCTGTCGATGATCGACCTGCATCTTGGCTGTGCCACGGCAGGATCGGGCCTGGCCGGAGTTCTCTCGACCAACGGAAGCACGACCCCCTAGTGCCGGCGATTTTCAGAAGTGCCAGCGGGACCACGAAGAAGGCTCAGGGTCCGGCGGGCATCCTGGGACGGCTTGGCCGGGCGTATCGCGAGCTCAAATTCCAAGGCTATCCCTATGCTTGGGCAATTGTGCTTTTGTTGTTCATTCCCCTTGAGGAGAGGCACCCGGACAGCCCACAGACCGTCTACAACCGTGCCTGGACTCTCTTCCGGCAGGGCAAACTGGCTGAGAGCCAGCAAGAGGCCGAACGTGGCTATGCCCAATTCCAGACATCGAGGCCGGACTGGGCCCCGAAGTTTGAACTTCTGAGAGCGCTGGATATGCTTGGGCGCGGCATGTACACCAATGTCTTGCGCGCCCTGGTCTCCTATCGTCCCGCCTCCAACGACACGGATGCAAGCATCCGTGTGCTGGCAATCGAGGCCGTCGCTCTCATTCATCAGGGGCCCTTATCTGAAGCAGATCGAAAGCTGACGCAGGCTGAAGTGCTTTGTAAAAGCATGGACAATCCGGCTTGTGGCGATGTGCTGCGAGCACGTGGGAACCTCGCCCTCAAGCAAGAGCAACCGACGCTGGCGCGGCAATATTATCTCGACGCCGTTGCCTTTGCGCGAACCCACCACGACCGGTTCCTGGAAGCAGGAGCAACCGTCAACCTGGGAATCGCCGCGATGCAGGTGAATCACTATGACGAGGCACTTGATTGGTCGCTGGCCGCACATCGCGAAGCGGAAGAGGTGGGTGCCGAAAACACGGCGCAGATTGCATCGGGAAATCTTGGATGGGCCTACTTGCAGCTGGGAGATGACGAGAGGGCGCTCGTGCAGTTTCTCGAAGCGGAAAAGAGCGCCGAACAGCTTGGGGATGTGCGCAGAGAGCTGATGTGGATGAGCACTGCGGGGTACGTGTATCGGGATTCGGGCGACCTGAGCCGCGCCACCCAATCCTACCGCCATGCGCTTTCATTGGCGAAGCAGCTCGACAGCAAGGAAGACATCGTCAACACGCTGGAAGATCTGGCCCAGGTATCGGTCGATTCCGGAAAGCTCGACGAGGCAAGCGCCTACATTGGCCAGGTCACTCCCATGGAATTGGCCGGCGGCAATCGTCTTAGCGCCAACGTGCTGCTGACCAAGGGAATGCTGGCGGCCGCGCACCACCAGATTGAGCAGGCGGAGTCGCTGTTTCGTGCAGTTCGCGACGACCCCAACAACCCAACCACCACGCGCCTGGGCGCCGGCCAGCAACTGGCGCGTCTCTTGCAGTCGCAGGGCAACATGCAGGCCGCGGAGCAGATGTACAAAGCAGCGCTGAGCGACTTCGAATCGGCACGCGCGCAACTGAAGAGCGAAGAATCCACGCTCCCGTTCGTTGCCAACGCCACGCACATCTACGACGAATACATCCGCCTGCTGGTGGAGCAAGGCAGGAGCAATGAGGCTCTGACTGTGGCAGACCGCAGCCGCGCCCGGACGCTGGCGCAGGGCCTGGGCGCAGGGGGGGACACGAATTCCTTTCTGAGGGAGAGTCTGAATCCCCGCCAGATCGCACAAAAGACCGGCGCAACGTTGTTCTTCTACTGGATGGGCGAGAAGCAGTCGTACCTGTGGGCCATTACGGCAGCGAGGATTGCGGTCTTTCCAATGCCGTCACAGGCGGAGATTGCTGCGCGCGTCCAGCGCTACCGCAACGCACTTCTCGATGTGCAGGACCCTTTGCGAGGTGGGAATGAAGATGGGCGCGCACTCTATCAATGGTTGGTCGCTCCAGCCTCGGCGATGATCAGTCCCAACCGCCCGGTCATGATCCTGGCCGACGGCGCGCTGAACCAACTGAACTTCGAAACTCTGCTCGTTCCCGGGCCGGGTCCGCTGAGTGACCGCAACCCAGGCCGCAGTCCGGACGTGCATTACTGGATCGACGACGCCACGCTGCTTTCAGCGCCGTCCCTGGCCATGCTGGCCGCGGCCAATCCCGCTCGAAACCTGACGCGCAGCCTCCTGCTTTTCGGCAACCCGGTGTCCCCGAGTCAGGACTTTCCCAGCCTGCCCTTGTTCGGATTCGAGATGAAGACCGTTCAATCGCACTTTGCGCCAGACAACGTGGCCGTATTCACCAACCAGCAAGCCACTCCCGCAGCCTACCTCTCCAGCAACCCGGCCAGGTACGCCTACATTCATTTTGTCTCCCATGCGGTGTCCAGCCGCACCGATCCCCTGGATTCGGCCATCATCCTCTCTGACAGCGGGGCAGGCGCGGACTCCTTCAAGCTTTACGCCCGTGACATCATGCGGCGCCCCATCGACGCCCGGCTGGTCACCATCGCAGCCTGTTCCGCAAGCGGTACGCGCACCTATGCGGGCGAAGGCCTGGTGGGTCTCTCATGGGCCTTTCTGCGGGCCGGTGCGCAAAGCGTCATCGGCGCCTTATGGGAGGTGAGCGATGACTCATCGCCGCGCCTGATGAACACGCTGTACCAGGGCCTTGAAGATGGCCAGAAACCCGCGGCCGCGCTCCGAGGCGCCAAGCTGGCCCTGTTACATTCAGAGAGCAGATTTCGCCTGCCATTTTACTGGGCGCCTTTTCAGATCTATAGCCGACGGTAAGTCCTGCAATCTCCTGAATGCCGAGTTGCTCCGGATCATTCGGTTCAATCCGACACCACTGCCCTAGGACTTGTTATTCGAGCATTCCTCTCATATGTGCACTCGATATTCCGAACAACGTAACCAGGCTCGCGCATTGTCGTGAGTGATCTGTGGGAGCAGATCAGTGATGGCCTGATCGAGAACATCTCTGGTTCTTGCTTTGGCAGACCGGAGCAGCAGCTTCAGTTTAGACCAGGCTCCTTCGATTGGGTTCTTGTCAGGCGAATAGGGCGGCAGGTATCCAGGCGTGGCTCGACGGGTTCAAGGTGGGATGACTATTCAGGTCGGAGCGCAGGCCCACGAGGCCCAGCCGGATGCGGCTGGGCTTTTCTGCATCTGGAGATCATAGGAAAATCCGTGCCACCGGTCTCCGCTCGTGCTACCGTTTCCAGCCCGAATCGGGGCGGTAGCAGGGTATTCAGGTGACTGGGGTGGTCTCAGGAGAATGCTACAAGTGATTGATTTGTAGTGGTTTATCTTTAGATTCAATTAGATGCACATATGTATGGCGGAGAGAGTGGGATTCGAACCCACGGTACTCGTTAAAGTACACACGCTTTCCAAGCGTGCGCCTTAAACCACTCGGCCATCTCTCCGGGAGTGATCTGTCTTCTTGAATTTAGCATAGTGAGGCCGTGCAACGACGCCGGGGCGGTCCACCCCCTTCGCTGCGGCGGCAGTTCACAAATGGTCCGCGTTCAATGCATTGCCCGCTCATCGAGAAGAGGGGCAGAGATTGCAGCAATTGCCAGGCCTGGATCGCTGGAAGCCTCGAATGCCGGGACGGTCCACCGATCCCCATTGTTGTTCGCTTTACAGTAGCGGGGTAAGATCATCCCATCATGCCGGACGCTGCTCACCCCGCTGTCGAAACCACCCTGCGCGGGTCCGTGCTGGTGTTGTTGCAGTTTGACGTAGCCGAGGCCATTCGTCTCGATCGCCTGCAGGAGCTGATCCGCGCGCGCACCATCCAGCAGCCTAAGCTGAAGCATCCGGCTCCCGGCTACGTCCGCTACCAGCGCCCGCCGGTAGTAGAGCCGCTTGAAACGCTGGTGCTCGAAAGCGGTGAGCGCCTGCAGGGTGAGATCAAGTATTACGACTATGGCGTAGTCAGCGTCGTGTATGAGCTCCCATTTGCCGACGGCTGGAGCAAGCTGATTCGACTGGCCAGCCGCTGGGTGTGGGAGGTGGACTTTGCGGCTCAGGCCACGGCTATTGTGCGTAGCAGCCTGGAACGCGCCGCGCCTGCGCTCATCAAGCCGTACGATGAGTGGCTCAGCGAGGACTACCTGATCTTCCACATCGTTGAGATCTCCGGCTCGCCCAGCGTGACGGACCTCATTCAACAGCACGGCGCGCGCATCGCCCAGGTGGTGCGCGGCGATACCGGCCAGCTTGCCGAGAGCGAGTGCAATGAGGTCTTGCAGTCGCGCATCTCTTACTATGCCAACGACCTTACCGTCATCGGCTGGAATGCGGCCTTCCTCTACGACTCGACCTCGGGCGCCGAGACCGCCATCCAGCTTCTGGAGTATGCCAACTCCCAGCTGCTCGAGTTTCGCCACTACGACGATCTGCTTACCGAAGAGCTGGAGCGGGTTTACAAGCTGCTCGACGAGGGCACCGGAATCTTTGCGCAGTGGCGCCTGGCGCGCTCGGCGACGCGGCTGCACACCGTGCTGCTGGATGTGGCCGAGCTCACCGAGCACTCCGACAACGCCATCAAATTCCTGAGCGACATGTTTTCCGCACGCCTTTACAAGCTGGCCGCGCTCAAGGTCGGCGTACCCGACTACAAGGACCTGGTTACCCGCAAGGTGCACACTGCCGAGGAACTCTATCGCTTCATGGTCGACCAGTTCAACCAGAGCCGCGCCTTCTTTCTCGAACTCACCGTCGTCGTCATCCTGGTCATCGAACTGGTGTATCTATTCAAGGGCAAGCTGTTCTAAGAGATGCTACACCGACGCAGTCCTGGCAAGGATTCTTGGATTTTTCCATGCACCGGACTGGCAATGCGCGCTGCGCGGTCTCCAACGCCACCACGTATATGCGACTGGGAACGCTGCGCCGCAACCAGGTCTTCGGGCCCAACTATCGCGAGATGAATCTCAGCATCCAGAAGAATATCCACCTGACAGACAAATACACGCTTGAACTGCATGGGGATTCCTTCAACCTGTTCAACACGCCGGAATTCACCAACCCGACCGGCGGAAATTTCGGCCAGATTGAAGGCATTCAGGTCTACAGCAACCGCGTGATTCAGTTGGCTGCACGCTTTACCTTCTGATTCCGGCTTTACACTCTGCTTCGCGACGGCTGGCTGCCGCCGTGAAGCAGAGTGTTTCTCTCGCCCACCGTTCCTGCGCGTCCACTTGTGCGGCCGGCACTCTTTTTTGCCCAAACGAAAGGTATGGTCATGTCGGTGCCCAGGCGCCTGCTGGTTTTCGCTGTCTCTCTCATCGCTCGCGGCGTGTTGGCACTTTCGCAAGCCCAGTCGCTAACCGCTGCCGCCCCAAGCGGTCCCACGATCGACAAGATCGATCCGCCCGGCTGGTTTGTCGGTCTGCCGGACCCCATGTTGCCGGTCCATGGCCAGGGCCTTCAACAAGCACAATTCGCCGTTCAGAGTGAAGGCGTGAAACTGATTCGAACGCAGGCTTCAACCAACGGTCACTGGACTTTTCTGTGGATTGAAACCGGCTCGGCAGTAGCGCAAACGCTGCGGATTACCGCCGCGAACAGCCAGGGCCGTTCGCAGAAACCATTTGCATTGGCCGACCGTTCCAGCGATCCAAACGCGCATCGCAGCTTCTCATCGGCTGATGCGCTTTACCTGGTCATGACCGACCGCTTCGCCCAGGGTGATCAGGCCGCCAAGCAGCCCGGCGGCAATCGCGCAGCCGAGCGCGGATGGCATGGCGGGAACTTCGCCGGCATCGAGCAGCATCTGGACTATCTGCAACAACTCGGCGTCAATACGCTCTGGACCACGCCGGTGGCCTCCAACGGCGACATGCCCGAGTTCAGTCACGGCTACGCGGCCACCCATCTCTACGCAGTGGACAAGCACTTTGGCACGATCGAGAATCATCTCGAGACGAAGCACGATTTCGATCAGCTTGTGGACCCGCATGCTCCTGGCCGCGACAGGCAGGCCATCACCGAGGGCTGATTTACCGACGCTATGCCGGACTTGAACCAGGAGAATCCGCTTGTCTCGCGCTACCTGATCCAGAATGCGATGTGGTGGGTCGAAACCGCCAACCTCGACGGCATTCGCCTGGATACGTTTCCCTACTTGGGCCGCGCCTTCTGGCATGATTTCCACGCCGCGCTGCACGCCGCATACTGGCCAGACGATTCTAGAGATCGAAGTACGTGGCGAGCGAGGCGTTGGCTATTGCAAGAGCTCAGAGGGTGCAGTAGGACCGTTCAAAGCGGTTGAAGGGCCGCAAGCGTCCAGATGGCGGCCCGGGAAGAGCGGGCGGCCGTAAGCAATCCGTGGTCGAGGAAACGTGGCAGGTGCCCAGCAGTACTGATCTTCTGTTTCCGAAATGGCCCCGCGATTTATTCAACGCAATTCTTAATCAGGAAGAGCTTCGCACCGACCGAGACGGTAGACCGCAAACGGCATATAGCCTGCGCCACACGTACATTTGCCTTCGCCTTCTCGAAGGTGCAGACATCTATCAGATCGCCAAGAACTGTCGGATAGGCGTAGAGATGATTGGGAAATACTACGCAGCCCATTTGAAGACACAACTCGATGCCGCCGGTATCAACATCATAAGACCGTGTCCGAAGAAGAAGCCGACTTCCAAGAAGAGCCCCAGTCGAGTAGAAGTCACCAACTCGGCAGACGAAGCATAGATCGTCGTTGTTTGCTTTATGATGAGGCTGTGGCCAATTTCCCGCGGGCGTGGCGAAATGGCAGACGCAGCGGACTTAAGTAACTTGAGTGCCCATCGGGAAACCGAAGGTGCAGAACTGCTCAAAGTCGGGGAAACCTGAGATGGCAATCCCGAGCCAAGCCCGGAAGCACTTCCGGGAAGGTGTAGAGACTAGACGGGCAGCACCTAAACCTCGTGTGGGGAATGGTGAAGGTATAGTCCAGACCACGAACCCGCTCTCGCGGGGCGGCGAAAGCCGAAGTGGTATGAAAATCCGCAGGCCGCAAGGCCGTGAGGGTTCAATTCCCTCCGCCCGCACCAGATCCGCTTTCTAAGCGGACCAGTATGGAACCATCCTGGGAATGCTGCTGTTCGTATCCCTTGCAGGCGGTATGTTCGCGTGCGGCGGAGGAGGCAATGGGGGAGGCGGTGGGGGCAACCCAGGCAGTACGATGGGCACCTACACCGTGACCGTGACAGGCATGTCAAGCCCAACTTCGACGGAAGGCACTTTCACCCTTACCGTCCAGTAATTTGGTCCGACTCCAGACTGTCGTATCCTCCTTAGGGCGCGGCTGTGAATCACAAAGTGCGGGTGGCTGGGACGCCCTTAGAATTGAGCGGTCTCTCTCTCGATTTCGAGTTCAGGGCGGATGGTCGCCGATCCGGACAGAGCGCAGCCCCTGAGGGGTTGCTTCCGGGTTGCCGGTCAACCGCCCAGAACTGTCGGCGTGAACGAATTTCATATTCTAGAGGCTTGGTTTACTCCTGCTCCTTGAGCTTCGGAATGTGCCGAACCAGGCAAGATATACTGTCCGTGAAGTTACCAAATCTAATGCATTCTGACCTTGCCCTCAGAACGCGTATCCCTTAACGGGCCGGTTTTGAGGAGATATTCATCCTCGTCGTAGTCGTCGTGGCGTGGGAATGTGGAAATCGGCATTATCGATTTCCAAGGTCTGTGGAAAGG